>Ga0302119_10000404_pt1 | contig 19326 bp, 18 predicted proteins | sample AG5_Tmax_MG_FD_203114 | JGI IMG/M metagenome (GOLD analysis project Ga0302119, IMG submission 203114) | Marine microbial communities from Western Arctic Ocean, Canada - AG5_Tmax | ecosystem: Environmental > Aquatic > Marine > Oceanic | place: Canada: Western Arctic Ocean | collected 2017-10-01 | reverse complement strand
ACCACATCGAAGGTGAGGTTTTCCACCGCCTCGCTGTAGGGGTTGGCCACGGTTATCTCTCGCCGATACTGTGGCAGGGTGTCGAAACCGCCGCCGGAGAGGGTGATGTTGGTACCACCGGAGGTAGTTCCGTTCTCGGGCCCAATAGAACTGATATGGAAGCCGTCAGAGGTTCTAATCCATGCGAGAAACACATCCGAATTTCCTGAACTTGTTAGGGATGTATTTCCAAAGGTCAATGATGATTCAAATGCCCCCGTTACAACAGAAATGCCATTACCAATCGGAGCCATACTCCTTCCAACGTCATCACCAGAGCCGGATGCAGATACAGCCCAAGTCCATTCTCCAGCAGACGTCAATCCGGCAACGAAAACATCATATCCACTCGATGAAGATAGATTTACCGAGCCGAAATCAGCAGTCCCGGAGAAATGACCAGTTACTGTTAACACCTCATTCTCTAATTGTATACCATGGAACAATTCACCAGACCCCGAACTGCCCGCTCTTTTTGCCCACCCCCAAGTATCATTAGAGTTGTATCTGGCTACAAAAATATCTTCACTCCCAGCACTGGTTATTGAATGGTTTCCAAATGATACAGTATTTTCAAAATAGCCACCAAAATAAGAATTTCCATTTTTGCCGTGAACTACTGGATTCCTCCCCGCCAATAAATCATTTCCAGTACCACCGACAGAGGTGATGGATTTCCAAGTCCCATTGCTTGTGAACATTCTGCCAATATAGATGTCAGCACCACCATTGGATGTAAGTTGAGTGCCCCCTAATTGAATTGTTCCTGCGAATTTCCCGGCAACAAGAATGTCACCATCGGGAGTTACGCTTCCGATTGAACAACCATCATATCCGGAGCCGCCGATTCCATTTGCCCAAAGCCATGTTCCAGATTGTGAAAGTTTGGCAACGAAACCATCCCAACTACCATTGCCACCCGCAGTATAACTTCCAAATGTTCCAGCACTTCCCTGAATCATTCCTGAAACTATGATGTCATCTGAATTTGTGACACTGACTTGATTACCCTCAACATTTCCACTAGCAGTAACCGCCCATATCCATGAACCGCCACTGCTTATCTTCGCAACATACAAATTCTCCTGAGCACTCCCCGCAGCGCTCAATGAAGTTGTGCCAAACGATGCCCCAGAAGCTGAGAAAATACCAGTGACAATTACACTTCCATTTGAGTCAAGCACCAATCCCCCATATCCTTGGTCACTACCAGTCCCTCCACCTCTGAGTGCCCATATCAAGATTCCATCAGAGGAAAATTTAGCCACAAGCATATCCCGATTTCCAGCAGAAGTTAAGTTGGTTGAACCAATTGAAATTGTATTCTCGAAGGTCCCATGTAGGTACACATTACCCTGAGAATCGGAAACTATTTCCATTACATCGTCGAAGCCTGAAGATCCTATCTTCATTGCACTAATCCAATCCCCTATTTCGCTTGTTCCGGAAACAACCTTGGAAGAAGGAAATTGCTCATCAAGGCTTTCAGGGGGATTATATATTGAAAAATCGGCGAAAGGTAATGCCGTCGACAAGAGCATCAACAGGGCGAGTCCAGCCGCCCTACGAACCTCGGCAAACCCCATGCTATCGGAATCGGACATGCGCATGGCGGATTATTCTTTTGCCGACACCAATGGTGTCGAATTTCCGTGGAATAGTTGATTTCTCTCAGACCAGGCGAGTTCCTGATTCGCCTCGCAATGCCTTCAGCGCATCACCGGGCGCACACATCAGCACCTCACAATCGGTGATGGTCTGCTTGGCAATGACCATCGCCGACAACTTCGGACCCATCGAGCCCGGGGGGAATTCTCCGCTCTCGATTCCCGCCAATGCATCGGCGCAGGAAATCTCAGTAAGTGATTCTTCACCAGCAGTACCAAAGCCTGTCTTTAAGGAATCAATGGCGGTGCTGATTAGCAGGACATCGGCCGATAATTCGGTCGCTAACAGTGCTGAGAATCGGTCTTTGTCGATTACCGCCGGTACACCGACCCAATCGTCATCCATACGGATTACCGGAATCCCGCCACCTCCGCCACAGAAGACCACCGCACTTTGGTTGACGAGGGTATGAATCACTGCCGAATCGAGAATCGATTTGGGTAGAGGGGAGGCAACCACTCGGCGCGGCCCGATTACGGTTGCGGCAATATCCCATTCCTCTTTCATCACCGCATCGGCAGACAATACCGGCCCGACCGGTTTTGCCGGCAGGTCGAATGCAGGGTCATCGCCTTCAACTTCAACTCTGGTCAGGATGACCGCAGTTCGCTCGGGCCGACCTTTACGCTGTAATACCGAATCGAGGTTAAGGGCTAATTCATGACCGATCATTCCCTGAGTTGCCGCCACCCATGAATCCAGTCCGGTACGTGGGCGCGTCGCCATATCTTCAGCCGCAGCCGCCCGCTCTTCCAACAGAAGCAGGTCTCCAACTTGGGGGCCATTTCCATGGGTAACAACCACTCTGTAGCCGGCTTCAAGGAGGTCGACAATGTCAGATAGCACCTTGGTCAATACTAATTCCTGCCCTTCTCCAGCACCTTCACTTGGTTTACTTGGGTCTGAAAGTGCGTTACCACCGATTGCATAGACAACTACTCGCGAATGACCAGCCGTGCCATCTCCGCCCACTCCCATAGGCATATTCGCACCTCAACCCCTCATCAATCTATCATTGACTGGTCTCAAGTTGTGATGATTGGATAAACCACTCTACTGCGTCATCCCATATGTTTGAAGTGCTGAGTTGATGTGGGCAACTTCGGAGGAGATGGATTTGCAGAAGTCGCATTGGATTGGCGAAGTTCAATCGGGTATGTACGATGGCAAGGAAGTCGAGTTGAAAGGCTGGGTCTATCGTACCCGTGGCTCGAACAAGATTCACTTCATTGTCCTGCGAGATTCCACCGGGACCATTCAATGTGTAGCCAAGCGCGAAGCGGTCGGAGACGAAGCCTTTGAAGACCTCAAGGCCGCCATTATCGAGACCAGTGTCATCCTCAAGGGAATGGTCAATGTAGACGAACGCGCACCAGGTGGTCACGAGATCGTTATCTCAAGTGCCGAAGTAATAGGCCCAGTGAACCCTGAAAAACCGTTTCCCATTACCGAGTCAGCGATGGAGAACGCAGAGGGTGGCGAGACAGAATTCCTTCTCGATAATCGCCATCTCTACCTGCGCACCGGCAGGATGACCAACATGCTCAAGATTCGCAGCAGCGTTTTCGGTTCCGTTCATTCATACTTCCGCGAGCGTGATTTCACCGAATATCAGGCGCCGAGTTTTGTCGCCGGTGCGGTCGAAGGCGGCAGCACCCTGTTCGAAGTGCCCTATTTCGGGCGTAAGGCCTACCTTACACAATCGTGGCAACTCTATGCAGAAGCGGCGATGCCGGCGCTAGAGCGCCTTTACACAGTCGCACCTTCATTCCGTGCCGAAAAATCACGTACTCGCCGCCATCTGACAGAGTTCTGGCATGCTGAGATGGAGATTGCATGGGCTGGCAATGCCGAAGTCATGGAGCATGGCGAAGGATTGGTCAGGCATATCGCAAGAACACTACTTGATGAGCGCAGTGATGAGTTGGCCGAGGTCGGGCGCGACCTCGAACTAGTCGCTCGATACGCCGATTCCCCCTACCCAAGGATGCGCTATGACGAGGCGGTCGAAACCCTGCAAGGGATGGGAGTTGCAATCGAATGGGGACAGGATCTGGATTATTCCAAGGAGAAGGTCTTGACACAGGAATTTGATGTCCCTCACTTCTTGACGCATTATCCTCGGATTGCAAAACCATTCTATCATCGCCCCGACCCTGATGACGATAAATACGTACTCTGCCACGATTTGCTGGCTCCAGAAGGTTATGGTGAAATCATCGGTGGTGGAGAGCGAACTTGGTCAGAGAAGGAAATCCTTGAGCGCATCGATGAGGAAGGCACACCGAGAGAACCGTATGAATTCTATATAGACGTGCGCAGGTACGGTGGGGTCCCTCACGGCGGCTTCGGTCTAGGAGTTGAACGGGTGTGCAGTTGGCTTTCTGGAGCTGACCACATCCGTGAAGTGATACCATTCCCACGCGATTCACGTCGAGTTACCCCTTGAAGCGCATGGAACAAAAAATGAGGCGAAAAAATGACTGAGATAGAGATGCACCACAGCCAAAATGTGCTCGGCACAGAATTAGCAACTTGCTCGAAAGACCCGGTGACAGGATGGTTTCGCGACGGCTGTTGCAATACCAATGACTCCGACCAAGGCTACCATACCGTGTGCTGCATCCTGACCGAGACCTTTCTCAATTATGCCAAGAGCCTAGGCAATGACCTAATGACTCCCGCACCGCAATTCAATTTTCCCGGCCTTAAGCCCGGTGACCAATGGTGTGTCTGTGCCCCTACATGGAAGGCTGCAGCTGAGGCGGGAAATGCCTGCCCGGTGAACATGGAAGCCACTCACGAGAGAACCCTTGAGGTTGTACCGCTGGATATGCTGGAACTCTATGCACAATGAGGGCATGATTGGCCAATTACATAATCCTCGGAATTCAATTCCTCTTGCCCTAACGGCTCACGGCAGGCAAAACACAACTCATGACCAGTCTCCTCGAGTTGCGGATTCAAGGCTACCCGGCGGTCGAAGACGAAACAGTCTCCATCCCAATGAGCCCCACCGCACGCCTCAAAATAACCCAGGACTCCCCCCCTGAGTTGCTTGACATTGGCGAAACCGGCGTTGAGCATCACCGCTGAGGCTTTCTCGCAACGGATTCCACCGGTACAGAACATGACTATCTCCTTCTCCTTCATCTCCTCGGGTAGAGTATTAATGGCATTGGGAAAATCCCTGAATGAAGAGATATTGAGACCCACGGAGTTCTCAAATGTGCCGATCCGAATTTCATATTCGTTTCTAGTATCGAGCACCACGACATCTTCGTCGGCATCGAGTTTGGCCTTCAAATGCTGTGGGGTGATTGCCTCGCCGGTGAAATCGGCCGGCGATATCTCAGGCCGGCCGAGCGAGATTATCTCGTTCTTGAGCCGCACCAGCATGCGCCGAAATGGCTGGGAATCAGAATAACTCACTTTGAGAGGAATGTCGACGAAGCGCTCATCATCAGCCAGGAATTCGAGGTAGGAATCGATGCCTTTCCGGCTACCAGCCAAGAAGAAGTTGATTCCTTCATGGCTGAGTAGAATCGTTCCCGCCAGCCCCATTGTCTCACAGATGTCGCGGAAGGGCTGGCGCAGTTCATCGCGGTCGGGTAGAGCAACAAAACGATACCCTGCGATATTGACTACGCTACCGGCCTGATTGCTGTCCACCATGGGCCGGCGTCACGACACCTCGTTTCAAGCATTTCTGTGCGCTTAATGTACCCTATTGCAGTTGTTCTAGAATCGCATCTTTGACCAACGCCAAGTCTTTTTCTTCGATTACCAGATCGGCATGTGCTTTCGGCCTCTCATCCCACGGATTGAAATTAATTGAAAATCCACTCTGTTTGAACATCGAGATGTCGCCGGATGAATCTCCAACGCTGGCGGTCCGCTCAACGGGAATTCCAAGACGCCGCTGCAACATTTTCACCACCGTGCCTTTTCCGTGCATCTGCACATTGAATCGCCCAGTATCTGGAATACTGCCGTCGGCATTAACCAGCCAGCCATTGGAAAAGACAAGTATTCGTGAGGACTGGCCATCCATGTATTCCAGAGCAGTATTACGGTCGATGCATCCCCAACTCTTCTCCCACGGTTTTCCGCTCGGGAAGGCGGCGGCAATCTGCTTAGCAGTGTGTTGCATGCCGCCGGAAATTATTGCCACTGTATAATCCTCATCGAGCAAGGTTTGAATGCAGTCCTTCCAACCCTTCATCATCGGGCAGTCTAGGAGCCATCCACGCAGATGGGAATCTCGCAATTCCTCTCCAAGTTTGTCTGCACATCCTTGCTTTATCAAAGCCAGATCCAAAATGATCCACGACCATTCATCGAGTTTACCCTGATTATATAGAGCAAATGACTCATCGTTGTTAATCCCGAGTTTGTCGTATACCCACTGCCAGGTTGAAAGATAGTCCACCAACACGCGGTCCATATCAAAACAGACAAGCCTACCCCCCATGTGAGCGCCTCACTCTCCTGGCCATTCTTGATAATGCAACTGAATCTGTTTGACCTGTTTTCCGAGGATGTAGAGTATGAGTGACGACATGATGGCTAACAGCCCGACGATGGTCACAACAAATGTCGCCAGTGCCACACCCAATGATACGCTGTTTACCTCGTCGAAAGTTCCTATGACGTCGCGCGAGAGAAGATAACCGACAGTGAACAACACCACCCCGGGAATACCGAAACTTATCAACGGGTGTTTTGATTCCAGCATCCAATAGAATAACTGGGCGAATCTGGAAGCGGTAGCCAGAGATTCACGCTGGTTAACCGGGATAGGTTCCTTATTCCGATTTACCCGGACATTGAGTTGCTGCGGTAAATCAAGGGGCTTACTGTGGGGATTAGCCTCTGCTAGGGCTGTAATCCCCTTTGGCGAGCAGGTAATGCTCTGGAATGGGGCATCGGAATAGGTCAATTCCTCGGGGTTCTTAGTTGCCTCTGATTCATCCGGGGATGAGAAAACCATGTCAACATCATATCGCATCCTACAGCGATTAACCGCCACCGGTAAATCACGTAGTTTCCAATTATCCTCGATACGTACGACCAATATCGAGGAATCACTACCCTCGACAAATAATGCCGCTGCCACCTCGGGTACAGTTGCATCTGGGTGCAGGTTATGCAGGGTCACCCCTTCCTCGTCTTCGACCAAGGAAACCGTGTCGTCTTTACTACCTAAATCGATGACGTGAATATCCTCACTGAAGTCCTTCGCGCGAATGACAGAACTGATGATTCTCAGTTCCTGATCAAGCACGACAAAGGCAATGCGAATAGCAGCCATGGTCACTGCTGGTAGCGAGCAGGGTTCAAAACCTTCGCTGGGCAAGAGCAATAATCATCAATCTCCACCCGATACTCATGCGCTCCGGATGGGCAGTAGGAGTTGTCGTCCCGGCTCTCGATGAGGTTGAGCACATTGCTGGTGTAATCGAGAGGATTCCGGGATGGGTCGATGCAATCGTGGTAGTCAATGACCATTCAAAAGATGATACCAAGGATGTCGCACGACGCACACTAGAACAGAAATGCCTTCAGGGGTGGGGGGGTAATGGCTGGGTCATCGACACATTTCCCGAATCTCAACCACCACGGAGTGGTGTCGGTGCGACCATCGATGCGGGAATCCAGTTCATCAACACCAAAGCCGATTCTGGGTTTTGGGTGAAGGGGGAGCGATGGTGTGTAGCGGTTATGGATGGCGACGGGCAGATGGATGCTGATGACCTAGCGGTGATTTTACAACCGATTATCGATGATAGAGCCGACCACGTCAAGGGAAGCAGGGAATTACACCCCGAAGGCTTGGCTGGCATGCCGGTGATCCGACAGATGGGGTCATGGATACTCACGCACCTGACAAATCTGGCCACCGGGCTATCGGTCAGCGACCCGCAATCGGGCTATGCAGCGTCTAGTCACGAAGTAATCAAGGATTGGGATTGGGAAAAACAATGGGATGGTTATGGCTATCCAAATCACCGTCTGATGCAATTATCGTTGAATAGTTGGCGGATTAGCGAAGTCCCCGTTAAGGCCATTTACAACGGCCAGAACTCAGGGATGAACATCTTCTCATTCTTCCTCAAAGTCTCAGCCTTACTGTGGTTCGGGCTACTAATACGTGGCACTAAATGGTATATCGGCACGGCGTTCAAAGTGAAAACCGATGAGATTTCGAGCGAAGAAAGTATGCTAGTGATGTGGTTCGGAGGCTGGTTGATACTGGTCTTGTCATCGGTTGCTGTAGTTATGGGGATTGTATCCTTTTGGCGGGCCTCTATTGCCTTGTTTTTCTTCGTGATGGCTATGTACGGGTGTCGCTTAATCGACAAAAAAGTCGCCGCCGAGCGAGCCGCAATGTTCCACGCGACTCGACGCGGCAATGTCGAAACAACGGTTGCGGCAGGCATGGTGACCAAATCTTCCATGGGCACAACAATCGACACGCTTGACGAGAAGTCAAAAGGTCTAGTTGGCACTGAGATTTCCTGAGATGGGCCCGTCCGGATTTGAACCGGAGTCAAAAGCTCCCAAAGCTCCTAGCATAGCCAAACTAACCCACGGGCCCTGAGTCTGCGTGAGGACTACCCTTTGTAAGCCTCACTCTATCAGGCGCCAACAACCTTCGCCAACTCGCAGAAGCATGCCCTCGGCCTCAGCCCATTCCGTGATTTGTTCAGGGGTAGCGGAAATACGATTGCGCGCTATTGTTTTCAGCAGATTATAGCGTTCAATTTGCCCTTCCTCATCGGCAGATTCTCGAATCGCATTTAGGGTGCGCTCAGGTGATTTGTCATCTACTTCGGATTGTGAATCAGGTTTCGCCTTGGGCAATTTTCCCGCTAACTCTCGGCGCAATTTCTGCGGCACGTTGGCCGTGGCAATCACAAATTGCAATTCCTGTGGATTTTCTGCGGTTCCGACGATGGTGATTCCTTCTTCGCCAGACTTACCACAGCGAGAACATCTCGGAATGGAGCCAAGTTTACGAGCAAAGACCTGCTCACATTCGCCACATCTCAAGGCATCCCAAGGTGGTAATTCCATGTTCATGCCAGAAGCCTCTGGTGTTCAATCCTTACGCTTAGAGGCTGAAGTCTGAATCGCCATCATCACTCCGCCTTGCCCCCGGCCGAATCGCCTTCGCAGCAGGTGCCTTGTGGGCGAGTTCAGCAGGGCGAATTCCAGTGCGGCCGGAGCGAACCCGCCCGGTGTTACCACGACCCATCTGCAGGCTATTGGGTAGAATCAACGCCGCAAGAGCGACTCCGTAATGCTCTGGACCTGCAGTGACTTCATCGACTGCAACATCAAATGCCACCACCTCCAAATCTCGGCTCGCCAGCCGCCGTTGCAAGTTGCGCTTGAGTTGTATTTCGGTCTCCTCGAATTCAAGGTCGGTTGACAGGGTGGCGACAATGGCACACTCATCACCCTCTGGTGTGGTCGCAGTAGCCCATGCCACTCCGGCACATGCTGTCGCACCATCATCGCAGTGGGCGACTGCCAAATGGCATTCCACCAGCACTCCCATCGGCAGGTCCTGGATGGGAACGGCCTCAAAACCCAACGGCAGCATAGCTCCTTCGACACGGATTAGGCGAGCATCGCCTAGACCTAACTCTACCAGCCCTTGGTCATAGGCATCCTCGTCATTTTCACCCCATGGGGCTACCGCTGTCATCAACCACCCAGGGCACGTGGCGGCCCGGGGATTCGGCGCAGAGGCGTTGGAGAACATGACTTACCCACGAAACGGTGGGGTTCATCAAGAAGGCGGTCTAGCAACCTCCATGCAGAACATTTCCCGACCATTGGTCATCGGTGGGGCTATCGCTCTACTGTTTGCGGCAGTTATTCTGTCGGGAATCGCATCCTCAAGTCCGTGGATGGTATTCTTCCTGCTCTCGGCAATGCTGTTGGCAATCACCATTTCATCGGCTTTCGGAGACGAGGCAGGTGGATCCGGTGGGACCGGTCACGGATCTACAGCCGGAGTTCTCGACATCAATGGGAATTCAGGTTCATCTGCTGCCTCTGCCCGAGGCGGTGAAGGCGCTGGTGCTGAACCATCGCAAAGGTTACCCGACCCTCTTGAAGATGGATTTGACCTGCCGTTGTAAACACACCGAAAAACTCCGAGTGTTCGCAATTCATCAAGCTAGCCTTATGGTCTCCAAATTCTTTGGCGCCCAAGTGCGGACGCGGAATTTCTCTCGCAAGGAATGGCCCAACTCATTGCACTTGTGATAATCTCCGTGATGACAAATGACATTCTTCGGTTTCGGGCTCAACTGGGCGACGTAATCGATTAACTGGCGGCGGTCAGAATGGCCGCTGAAGCCATCGATGGTGACCATTTCACAGCCAACCTTGACCATGTGCGTATGACCATCTATCTTCATGGGAACTTCACCGAATCCCTTCTGCAGACGACGACCGAGGGTTCCCTCAGCCTGATATCCGACAAAGCAAAGAGAATTTCTCTCGACTGCAGCCCAATTGCGGAAGTATTCCATTATCGGTCCACCATTCATCATGCCCGAGGTCGCCAATACGATGCATGGCGATGGGTCTAGGACGATTGATTCCCTCATATCTCGACCTTGAACCTGCTTGAACCATTTGCTGGTGAAAGGGTTGGTATCATCGTTTGTCATTAGACTACGGCGAAGATCACCGGTGAGATATTTAGGATGGGACGCATGGATGGCAGTGGCTTCCTGTATCATTCCGTCAAGGTAGACATTGCACGGCTCGACATCGCCATTACGGAATAATTCATCGATTGCAATCATCACTTCCTGGCTGCGCCCGACGGCGAAAACAGGGCACATCATCTTACCATTACGAGCCAGTGTTCGCCGAATAACATCCTGTAATTCCTGAGTCGCTTCCTCACGTGTTGGCTGGAAATCTCCTGCCGCCCCGTAGGTTGATTCTATTACCAAAGTCTCCACTCTAGGAAAACGTACACTCGCAGCATCGAATAACCAAGATTTCTCAAACTTCATATCTCCGGTATAGACAATGTTGTGCTTTCCCTCGCCGATATGCAGGTGCACCGAAGAAGACCCGAGGATATGTCCGGCGTTATGGAAGGTCAATTTGACATCAGGGGCAACATCAGTGGTCTCATTCCAATCGACATCGACAACGTGCTTGATGCATTCGCGGATATGTTCCATCTCATATGGTGGGCGCTTTCCTTCGGCTGAGGAGACTTTCAGATAATCGGTCTGCAATAACAGCATCAGGTCTCTGGTTGGTGGAGTGCAGTATACTGGCCCATTATATCCATACTTGAACAGCACAGGAAGCATTCCCGCATGGTCGAGGTGAGCATGCGTGAGTACGACCGCATCCAACTTTTCCAACGGCAACGCCTCGGGGGCGTTGAAATAGGGCATCGGGTCAGTATCACTGGCGATGTTTACGCCAACGTCAATCATCACTCTAGATTCATTGGTGGTGAGATAATGGCAAGCCCTTCCAACCTCGCGGTATGAGCCCAAAGCAGTGGTCCGAACCCAAGGTTGTCCGGAGCGAACAGGGCGGTAGATATTGAGGCCGAATTCCTTCAGCAATTTCTTGCGCTCCTCACTATGCGCACAGCGATAGCTCAACATATCATGGATGGTCTTCGATTCAAGAGGTGGCGTTCGCTCTACATTTACCAACCAGCCGACCTTATCGCGTAATTCCTTGAGATTCGCTCCCCTCTTGCCGACGGCTAGACCGGGGTCTTCGCAATGAACGATTATTGTCGAAATCGCACCATCGAACCAAGTGTCGGTTATTCCAGCCTCTTCGGGAATCACCTCATTGAGAACCTTGATGGCCTCTTCCTCACCCAGCATTATACTCGGGTCGGGGCGGATTACCACTCGTCGTTTAATGTGCTTGGCTATCTTGCCAACCAGGCCATCACCGCCACCGAACTTCACCGGTTCTTTGGTGATGATGGCGATACTGGCTGCCTCTAAGGTCACTTGGTATTCTATGTCTTTGGGCACAATCTTTCCTATCTCGTCACGTATTTCCTTGAAGGTTAATCGCATTATATCACTTCCATATTCTGTTTTATCCATACCTGATGAAAATCATCTTCGCCTTCCGGCAAGGAATCCCTCAAGCAGGGATGGAGTGTGAAATCACTTTAGTGATGATATAAGAGCGTTAACCTCGCTCTCTGTAAGTTGGCGGAAACCATCTTTATTGGTGATTACAGCCAAGTCCATGCCATTACCGCTGGCAGAGTCTCGCTGACCGGAGGCTAAAAGGGCTCGGGCGGCCAAGTTCAATGCCCCCTTCTCAGTCATATTGGCTTTGTAACCGTCCTCAAGCACACCATACATGTATGGTGAACCGGAACCTGTCGCACAGTAATCATCTGGAATTGAGCCACCTGCCCCATCAATCGAGTAGACGCTAGGGCCAGAATCATCACATCCGACAATCAGTAATTGTACCCAATACGGACGACCGAGAAGAATGTTGGCGGTCAGTGTTGCCGCCGCTTCCACATCCATCGTCTTGCCACGCTTCAAACGGAACAAGGTGGTCTCAGCGGCTAGAGTACGAGACAGGCTCTGTGCATGGCCGACCAGACCAGCAGTCGTCAAAGCAAGATTTTCATCGATTTGGAATAACTTCTTTACCGATTTGTTGGCAATGAAATGGCCCATGGTCGCCCGATGGTCTGCTCCTACCACAGCACCACCTTTGTAGCAGATGCCAAGGGTACTGGTTCCGGTCTTAACATAATCTTGTGTTTTGTCCATTACCATTCTTCCATCTCCATTAATTTGTTTTATTATTATGTGATTTTCCCATATCTCTTGTGGGTCACTAGCCTTGCAGTATTTCCTAATTATTCTCAAAAGGACTCAGCATCCAACGCCCAGCAGTTAGGTTTGCTAGGCGGAGGCACTTGAGGCTTGAGGTCTCGTGTCGCAAGCCCCTTATCAACCCGACGACCTAACTATCGCTTGTGAAACTGCCCTCATGTTCTTGAGCCACGAGCGCTCGTGACGCCACATGGCGCGGCGGATGAAGCCGAAAAAAGGGTCTCGGGGAGACCGACGAACACATCGTGATGGTGACGACAGTAGTGATGCTGGAAAAGATGATGGCCTGCAGCAGTCCTCGCTTGATACCTTTGCAGCGATACGGGATGCGGTAGTCTCTGCAACTGAAACTTCACTAGAACCTACAGTTCCTAACGCACTCACGCCCGCGACTAGCGAGCCGACTGCGACACCTGCCCCAACTCCATTCTCAGCCACCATGCTCCCGGAATCCGATGCACCACTCCCGTCAACAAAAACTTCAGCAACCGATTCAAATGTACAGAAATCGATTATTGAAGCGGCAATGATCTCCCCCGTAGGCGAAGTAATACATTCCTCTGGTGGAGATGAAATGCGAGGCGGCTCACCTATCAGGACTTTTTCGATGCCTAGTGCCGGTAGTGTGGTACATCGTCCGCCGACCACCGATGTCGATTATCATGACCTGGGTGAATTATTCCCCGAGGCACCGGTACCCCAAGTCGGTGATGGGATGGTGTTTCACCGCGGAATACTACATGAATTGTCAGGTATTTCTAAACTTCTTGATTGGGTAAGTGAAGGTGATGCCGTAATCGTGGAACTATCACGGATCCTCACTCGGGAAACTGAATTTGCCATTGCCATCGACAGACTATCTACTTTCATCGAAGGAGATATCGGTGGACAAATCATCCAATTGACCGATTCGAGATTGCTCCTCCTCCCCCCTGGATGCCGTGGTATAAGAGGGGTTGAAAATGAATCATTCGTTACCGAAGCCTGAGGTTGAAAAATGGACTCGGTTGTGGAACTTCCCTGTCCGGTGTGCAATGTAGAACACAATTTGATAATGAGAACACACAGCGCCGAAATCCCATATTTCGGTGAGCATACTCAAGTAACTTTGATGTGTAACTCGTGCGGTTGGAGGCAAACCGATTTCATACCGGCCGATGGTGTCAAGCCGGGTGGCTGGTCACTCTGCATCGATAACATGTCGAAGTTATCGACGCGTATCGTACGTTCATCTTCATGCACGGTATGCATTCCTGAACTCGACCTTGAGGTTAATCCCGGCAGTAGCAATGCAGGATATGTGACCAATGCCGAGGGAATTCTAGTACGGTTTACAGAGGTTGTTGAAATGATTGCCCGCGACCGCCAAGCCGATGGAGATGAAGAAGTTCTCAGACGTTGCGATGAATTGTTAGCCAGTATTGCCGCGGTGAAAAATGGTGACTTTGACCATCCTTTACATATCGTTCTCCTCGACCCGAGAGGTCGTAGTCAGATTCTGCACGAAAATGCCCTGCCGAGAGAACTGACCGCGGATGAACTGGAAAGTTTGCCGGTCGGGCCAGATCCTGCGACCTTCTCACCTGATGAGATTTAGAAAAAGTCTCAAAGGCAGTAAAACGTTGTAACTGAAAACTTAATCACTTTGCATCATCTGCAAGAAAATCATTTACAAGATGGGCGGTTTGCGCACGAAGTTCCTTATGATTGCTCAGCCAATCACCTGCCCTATCAATGCACAACTGCTTCATTTCACCTGCCAAAATCTTCCCTGACCTGTAGTCAGCATTTACCTCGGCGAGGAATTTATCATCTTCCTCAAAGAAATACATCATGTACTGGTAGGCGACATCGACATCGGGGTTTCCACCAAGGCGCCTATGTTCCTCAACGGTAGGTTGGCCGCCTGAGAATGCTTGCTTGATTTTCCGCTCAACTACCGAAATTTCATCGGTGAGGAAAATCGCCGAATTGGGTAATGAAGAGGACATCTTGTCGCCTGTCAAGCCAACCGCGAAACGATGGTAGGTGCTGGCCGGCTGTAGTAGGCCAAGGCCGCCCATACTGCGCTCTAGTTGCAACAACTTCATCCTAATTAGAGAGCGGTCGGAATGCGTGGCAGATGGTATCTGTACCGAGCCATGTTTGGCATTCGCCAAGATATCAGCAAATCCGAGGTCAGTGAGGTCGGCGACGATTTTGTCGATGACGGATTGGCGTACTTTACGGTCAAGTTTCCCATCGGCTGCCACTCCAAGTGCTGCAGCATTATCGTCTTGAATCGAAAGGCCGATGGTTATTCCTCCATCCTTGCGGCTATTCAAGTTGAACCAATTGCTCTTCGCAGCTAGACCTCGGGTCAGCCGCAGATGCGGGTCCTGGTCGACCCCGACAGGGACGACTATTGGCCGGAGACCACCAAATTCATCGAGCATCGGATGAAGGATATCACCGGCCTGCACCAATGGCGCTTGCACATGGGCGAGATTGGTATCGCCAGAGAAACCGTAGATCGCTTCAAGCTCGGACAGGTTGGTACGCCGACCCAAAGTAAAGGCCATTTTCTGGACGAGCGGACGCGATGATTGGAAATAAACCTGAGTTGACTCCGGGTCGAGGCCAAGTGCGGCATAATTTGCCACATATTCCTCCAAAGCCACCTTCCGGGCTCGCTCGAGGCTGAGTCCTCGGGTTGCATTCGACTCCAAGTCGGCAACGGCAATGGTGATGTCGGCACCGAGACTCTGAAACCAACTTATCTGATCGACTACCATCTTGTGTCCGAGGTGCATTCTCCCGCTCGGCATCAATCCTGTAAGTACGCCGAATGGGTCGCCAAATGCCTGTGCAGACAGAACGACATCGAGGTCACGGTGGGCAAAGATGAGCCCCCTGCGGTGTAAGTAAGAGGGGTTGGGGACCTCAATTTCGCTCAGCGATTGTAAGCCGAATTGGGAGATGATATTGTCATAGTCAGTTGACTGTGTACTCGACCACGGGTCGATGTGCAAATCTTCTACCATGGCAGTCCCTATCCATCGGGGGTTGCAAACGGCGGATGAAGGCTTCGCCATTCTCAAATGCTGAATACCATGTTTGGCGACCATGCCCGGCATCGACAAGGTCTGCAGAGTCCGGGTGCTCGGCGGCGGCCTAGTTGGTCGCTTGGTGGTGAGTGAGTTATTTGAGGCCGGACATAAAGTCACCTTGGTTGACCTCGACCCGTCAACCATAAAATGGGCTAAGGATCTGGGAGTATCGACGATTCTCGGCGATGCAACTGGCCGTGGTGAAGCAGGTGAAATACTCGACGTGACCCAAGCCGAAATCTGGATAAATTTACTCCCGGGAGGTCTTGGTGACCTTGTGCGCCTACCACTGCTGGAGCGAGGCGCCAAAATTGTCGACTTGGCATTCACCCTAGAAGACCCGCGCCAATTGGATGGTCTGGCGAAGGCCAATGGTGGCTCACTTCTATACGACGTGGGGGTCGCTCCTGGTCTTTCGAACCTTTGGGTTGCTAATGCCTGTGCGCAAATTGCTGCTGTTGGAGAAAAACCACTTAGGGTGGAGATTCGAGTTGGTGGAATCCCATCTCAGCCAGACTCCGGCTGGTCGTACATGGCGCCATTCTCACCCAGCGATGTCATTGCCGAATACGAGCGCGATGCGAGGATAAAATTAGATGGTGAGTTATGTATCGAGCCGGCATTGACGCGGCGTCACATGTTCAATGATTCAGAAGTCGGTGAACTCGAGGCATTTCTGACAGATGGTTTGCGTAGTCTGTTAGATATTGATTGCCCCGACCTGTTGGAGTTCACACTGCGTTGGCCGGGGCACATCGACAGATTCCTTGAACTCTGTGAAAGCGGGGCATTGGTAGGTGAAAAGAGGAACCCAACATTACAAGATTTGTACCAGCAATGGAAATTCGACCCGAAGCGTGGCGAAATGACTCTTCTCACGGTCGATGTCGAATCTGAGAATTTAATTTGGCAAGGGCGATTATTCGATTCGGGCAGCAGCGGCTGGTCTTCGATGGCAAGAACGACCGGGCTGGTAACTATTGCCGCATTTGAGGCAATGTTGGCAGGACAAATTCCCTCAGGGGTGTACTCACCAGAACAGGTATGGCAGGAATTACTTCCCCGAGCAGAGTCTCGCTTGGCAGGGGCAGGAGTGAATCTACGGCGCGACCGCACTATTCGCACTCGCTGATATCACTCGATTCGAGATCAGTGTTCTGGGTGCGGGTACTGCGGTCTTTCCTGACAAGCATAGCGGTTCCCGCGACCGAGGCAATGAAGACGGCAACTCCGAAGATAGGCAACCAAGAAAGGCGTGCTTCAACATCACGGGGAATGACCAGCCATGTGAAGCGGAGAGTGGAATCATCAAAACGCTTCGCCCACTGGAATAGGTCTTCAGTAGCATGCCCTGCGATGGTGATTGCGAAAGAGCGATTATTGAAATTCTCGGTCACACCGGAGATATCGAACTCTTCGACCGCGGAAGTGGTTACTACTTCGACAGGGGTGTTGGGTGTTACTGTGAGATATAGAATATCTCCATCTTGCCACCAGCCCTGCGCTAGAATCATCTCATCTCCAGAAAAAGCGGTGAGGTTTTCATTACCGGATTCGACCCTTTCAACATCCGTTCCTTTCAGGTCAATAATCCAAGTCAAAGGGACCGGCCAAACTCTATCATCCTGTGAAACACAGATACTTGAGCGTTGAAATTCAAAAGTGATACCATTCGTGCTTGAATCTATAGAGTTGTTGTAGTCTAATTGATAGCAACGCTGGCTAGCCCAATATGACCACGCTTCCCCCCAAGTTGTAGACCACCCATCGCTATCCTCTAGCCAGGTCAATAAGTCGCTGTCGTGGCGTATGGTCGCCTCATCGACACTACCGATCCAATAGAAGTTGAGAAGACCGCCGAGTGCAGCCTCCGACTTGACCGCTTCCAAGTCAGCGATGACCGCTTCCAAACTGCCACCACGTCGTCCGAGATTATACCAATCCTCAACATTATATGGTGCATCACTGGCGTTATGCCAAGCACTATTGGCAAGACCAGTTTCGTCGCCATGGACACTGAAACCGACATTTGAAATCGCTTCGTGGTCAGCATAATTCAAGCCACTCGGAGTAAAGATGGAGAGCGGATTTTCAGCCCAATGTGAAGCCGAGATGCGCCCATCAAGATATGTTCGGCAAGCCGCAGCCACATCACCGGCATTAGCATGCCATGACAGTCCAGGAATTCCGTAACACCCGTATTCATCTCCTGCGTCAAGTCGGTCAGTGGCAATTTTTGTTGTCAACCACCCGTCTGGTTCCCAATTGTCGGCATCACCGGTGATGCCAGCTGTAACTTCTACGACTATTATCGGGGAGAAAATCAGCAATGGGGAGAAAATCATGAGCGCAAGGGCGAATGCCAGTACACCTCGTACCGAGTCCCTTTGACCGCTCATACCGCTTCGAACGACGGCATGCACAAGTGGCTGCCGGTGTTAGAATCAGGGAGTGAATACAAATGGGGGATTCGCATGCGAATAAATGAGCAGATGACGACTGAACTGGAATCTGCCTGGGCCAAGATTGCTGAAACCACAGCGATAAAGGGTGCCGGCAGGAAAATCTCACCACCAATATTCTATCGTTTCCTGAGATGGACAGCGCAACCTCTGATGCGCATTCTCGGAGCAAAGTGGAATGGTTTGAACAATATCCCGAGTTCCGGCCCGGCGATTATCGCCGCCAATCACCTCTCTCATGTCGACCCACTGTATCTCATCTCTGCAAGTAGGCGGACTACTCATTACCTAACCAAGGATGACCATTTTCATCGCCCACACACCGCATGGTTCATGCGCGCCACCGGACAGATTGAGACCGCTCGTGAATCTGGCGCTATCGAGGCCTTATCTGCGGCAATCGATATTCTCGATGCCGGTAATGTACTGGGTATTTTCCCCGAAGGAACTCGCTCTAAGAGAACCGAAGAGCCTTTTCTCCTGCCGGGAAAGACCGGCGTTGCAAGGGTCGCATCTTCTCACCCTGATGTTCCTGTAATTCCGGTTGGACTTACTGGAACACGTGAAAAAATGGCACCAAAGACCGATAAAATCCCCAAACTATGGAAAAAGGCCACCTTCAATTTTGGTCAGCCAATCACTTGGCATGAATGGCTCGCAGAGAAGGAAGGTGGCGGCCATAGCACCGAAAGTCTCCTTGAGTTGGCAAAGTTGAGCGAGGCTGAAATCCGAGACAGTCACGCCAAACTATGTAGGAAATTCACTGACCAACTGATGTGCTCATTGAGTGCCCTAGGCGCCCCTTGAGAAAGCGTCATATGCCTTCGGCCAAATGACTCCAGTGGGAACACCATGCAGGCTTATCTCGACTTGATTCGCCACATCCTCGATAACGGCACCCAGAAGGATGACCGCACCGGCACCGGCACCCTGTCGACCTTCGGTTACCAGATGCGCTTTGATCTGTCCGAAGGGTTTCCGATGGTCACGACCAAGAAACTTCACCTGAAGTCAATCGTTCACGAGTTATTGTGGTTCCTAAAGGGCGATACCAACATCGATTATCTGCGGGATAACGGGGTCAAAATATGGGATGATTGGGCTGATGATGCGGGCGACCTCGGGCCTGTCTACGGTAAACAATGGCGTCGCTGGGAGGCCAAGGATGGGCGTGTCATCGACCAG
>Ga0302119_10000403_pt1 | contig 19345 bp, 16 predicted proteins | sample AG5_Tmax_MG_FD_203114 | JGI IMG/M metagenome (GOLD analysis project Ga0302119, IMG submission 203114) | Marine microbial communities from Western Arctic Ocean, Canada - AG5_Tmax | ecosystem: Environmental > Aquatic > Marine > Oceanic | place: Canada: Western Arctic Ocean | collected 2017-10-01 | reverse complement strand
CTTCTTCAACACTTATTGTCAGGTTTCCAATATGATAGACATCCATTCTGGTCTCAACTAACAAAGATTGTTCGACTATTTTGTTTAGTTCAGATGCTTCGTGTATTTCTTCATAATAATCGGGATTGAGATAGATGGTATGAGTTCCACTTTGTGGTGCAATAAATGTGGTGTTAACCCATTGTGATTGACCAGCGATTATTGCTGGAGTTGGCAAAAATTGTTGTTCCCCGCTGGATGAGGAAAAATGAAGGGTGCTGGCTGATGCATTAACGCTACCAGTATTGGTAATACGAGTTGATGATGTAACCGTATCTCCAAATTTAATATCAGTTGAAGGAGATAATACCGTTTCAGCAATTTGCAGATTTGGTAATCCCGTGACTACGAACTCTAGGTAAAATGATGCCTCAATATCACCGTTATGAGAAAATGTGACCCACACTTTGTGGTTTCCTTCTGTTAGTGAATTCCATGTTGTACTAACATCAACTGTTGATTCACCGAGGATATTGACTGTATTCGCTTCAATCCTCTTTTCAGGACTTATTCCGTCCTTGAAAAAGGAGTAATCTACATTGAAAGCATCGGATTGTTGAGAGTTGTAGAGTGTTAGCAAAATTGTGATTGATGCACCGGCTTCGGGAGAGGCCGGCAATATACTCAAAGTAGATGGTGAGGCTTGAATGCCACCACTAGTTTCCGACGAAACTGAGAGAGGAATTATTGTCAGAGCCAACAATACTACGACCAGTATGGACTTCAACTCTTTCGCCATGTATCTAAGCGTGGTATTGCGTAGCACTTGAACCCATCTCAAATCTATGCCTATAGTTGTCAAGTGTTTGAGATTTTTTGGCTCGCCAAAATAGATACGATTGCTATGAATTATGATGTTGGTGACGATTGTAACCTTTACTTAATCGTCAAAAGAAGCATTTCTAGGGGTAGCATTGAAGGCTGAGCCCGAACGTCTCTAGGGTATGCAGGGGAGGGCAGTGAGTATCGCACTTGTTTTTCTACTCGCTAGTCTTGTCTCTCCATTATTAAATTATAATGATGATATCGACACTTTACCAGATGCGATTATAGTAAATAATTCACCCTCTAATACAAGTATTGCATTCGGTAATGGGCCAAATACCGATGACAACATTACAGGTTTACACACCCTTACCTTTACATTGAGTGGAACTGGTAACATTTCTTCAATATTAATTGAGATATTGGATTCTGGTTCATGGAGCCTAGTAACAAACTTGACCAGCACCCCATGGTTGAAACATTTTGATTCAACTGCGTATACTAATGGCAATTACACACTAAGAGCTACTGCATGGGATGATGATGTAGCAAATACAACAACTGCCCTCAGTGGGGAATTTAATATTGCTAATCACATTCCCGAAATAACTATTTTCAAAGTTTTGAATCCTGATTATGGAACAGGGGATTCCGTTACCGATAGAGCATGGTTCAATATTGAATCCAATGAGGCGATTTCATTTCGCTGGGGCGCTATTGATGATGATCTGAAACGAGCAACACTAACCAACGCCCCAGGGCCTAGTGCTCCACTTGCAGATGGTCCAGGGACTCTCAACTATGGCTGGGATTGGGCCAGTGGAAATATGTCTGAAGGTTCTTCGAACCCTCGACTAACTGTCTATGATAATTCCGGACTTTCAAACACCTCTACGATATTCATCGGAATTGATAGAACGGGACCTAGTATCGGTTCTGTAGTAATCGGAGATGGTTCTTCATGGCAGCAGAGTACTACTGTCACCCTATCCGGTCTGATATCTGGAAGCGATGACGCTCAAGGCAGTGGTGTAAGCCATGTTGAATGGTCAGATGATATTGGCGTTACTTGGAATTCTGTTTACAATGATTCAACAACTTTGACAATGATTGAAGGAATCCATAATATCGCATTTAGAGCAATTGACAATGTAGGAAATACTGGACCAAGTGATACGATTACAATTAGAGTCGATGCAACAGACCCTGAAGCGATTGGCTGGACTGTTGATGAATTGACTACCAGTAAAGTAGGTGGTGCCAATGTTTCATTCAGCGCCATCGATGAACAATCTGGGATTGATACAACTGCCTCATATATTCAATATGGATTTGACTCTAATGGAGTTGGGCAGACACCCGATCTTTCTGGACGCTGGATTACTTTAGGTACCAATGGTCTTGATGGTACTGTTGGATTATCTAATTGGGCGACAAAATCTCGTCAACATCTAATGCTTCAAGCAGTGGTTTACGATATTGCTGGCAACTCTATTACAACTGCACCAGCATCATATCAAATTCTTCCGGGATTAGACCTATACTGGAATGAAACTGAAACTAATCTAGATAGGTTAGTGGTAAGGCCTGGTGAAAATTTTGGAAATATCACAATAACCAGTGTTTTGGAAAGTAATCAAGACTATGGCGGTAGTGTAGTAGTTAGACTTGAATCTGCACCAGCCGATCGTTCTTCAACTGTACAATGGACGGTGATGGAAGCAAGAACTCTTGGCTCAGGAAGTCTTTCAGATTCAACTGAATCTATGATATGGAATTATACCGTTCCAAAAACAGGTCAATACGATTTACGCCTAGTGATAGACTATGCCAATGTAGTCGATGAGTATGATGAAGGAAATAATTACAACCACATGGTAGTCACTGGTGCAGCGATAACAAGTGCGGGGTTAGTGCCTTCTTTCGCCCCCTCAATAATCGCACTATTATTCGCTGGAATTGTGATTTCATACCTCCAAAGAAGAACCAACGCTTGAAATGAGGGAGGCGGTAGCCTCGCCTTATGCGTCAATCACTCCCTCGTGTCCCGAAAGGCCGTATTGCGGTTCTTATTGGAGTAAAAGGGGTTACTGCAAGGTCTTTGCATAAGGCTTCAGGCTGTAAGGAGTTCAATATTGATTCCGAGACAGGTGACGTAGACGTTCTTTGGGGCGAACCTGGTTCTTACGATCCGGTTAAGGCAATGAAATTACCAGATGTTATCAAAGCAATCGGTAGAGGAATGGCGCCTATGGCAGCGATTAGATTACTCCAAGATGATCACTTCTTTGAGTTGGTTGAATTGCGTGAATTCGTTGGTAAAAGAGCAAATCAACAACGCAGAATTCGCGCTAGAATTATCGGAAGCGAGGGGAAAATCCGAAAGTTGATTGAAGGATTAACAAATACTGAAATCACTATTTACAAGTCAACCGTTGTTTTAGTGGGTCATGAAGAGGGATTGGCTGCAGCAAGAGTTGCGATTGAAATGATTGCTGGTGGTGCTGAGCATGGTACTGTTTTGAACTTCCTAGAAAAGGACAGACGTAGGTCAAAATTAGCTAGCCGTAGTTTGGATAGTATTGAAATTAAAGGCGAAGTGTCTGGCGAAACTGTTTTTGAAAACCTAGTACCGGGTCTTGCGGATTTGAGTAATAAGCGCAATAGAAAAATGCGCGCTTCACAAGTTGACCCTGAAGATTTAGAGGCTGTTGATTTAATGATGGAATTGGGTGATGGTGAAAGCATCACATATTCAGAAGAAGAGTGATTTACTCTTCTTCCTCAGATTCTATTTCTAATTTTTCAATGTGGTCGAGATTCATATTCAACACTTCATACATAGCACCGGCTAAATCAACCTCAAGTCCTTGCTTCAGACCCCATTCAACCAGTCTAGTGACATCTCTTACGAGGAATTCTTGGGCTTTAGGATGAGTTTCTATTACCGCTTGGCCCACATCTATTACAACAGGTCCTCCATCATGCCACAAGATATTGTATGGTGAAAAATCACCGTGGGCAAGTTTTGCTTTTTGCCATGTAACCGCTAAGAACTCTAGCAGTTCATCATAAACAGGCTCTGGAAAATCTACTTTTACTTCTCTTAATTTCAGACTAGGTGATGTTTCATCGCCCAAATACTCCATCACTAGGACGTTTTTGTGGAGCCCTAATGGTTTCGGAACTTTCAATCCCCAACGAGAAAGTCTTGTCAAATTACTGTGTTCCTTTCTTACCCAGATATCTACTAGATCTCTATGTCGACGGCGTAACCCTCCAAATCTTCTATCACCTTCGATATACTGTATTAAATTCTTGAAGACGGCGTTTGAGGTATGAAATATTTTGACTGCAACCACTTTCCCATCCACATCAGTTGCATGAAAAACATGCGCTTCTTTACCTCTAGCGATTGGGAAATCAAGGGTATCAATTACTCCAGTCTTCATCAATTTATACAATGACATCAATGTTAATCGGTCAAAAACTTGGTCGAAAACACGACGGTCTACCCAATCATAACTGCCCTTGCCGATAACGCCTTGAAGTTTGGATTCAATGTCACGAAACATTCTCTTGTGACGCGTTTCTTTCATCCAGCCATAACGACCAGATTTGGGCTCCAAATCATTGAGGAATTTCTTTGATTGGCGCTCATCAAATTGTTCTTCCTCTTTCTGCCGATCAGTGGCCTTACTATTCCGATTCTTTTTTCGATTGTGGCGATGCTGACGAGTGTTTGATGTCAAATCTTCCCAGTCATCCGAACCCATTGAGCCTCACCTATGATTGCCTAGCATAGCAATACACCATCAAAGCGCCGGTATTCAAGCGAATAATGCGTCGATATCGTCATCGTCGTCATCATCATCGTCAACTGGTTCTTCCTCAATCTCTTGAGTTGGTTCTTCCGCTACTTCTGAGACTTCTGCTTCTTCGTCAGTGGATTCTTCTTCATCACTTGCAAATAAGTCATCTGAATCGTCATCATCATCTTCGAACATGTCTTCTGCTTCATCGGCAGCGGTTTCTTCTTCCGCAGCCTCGCTTTTCTGTGAGAGTTCCTCCATTTCAGATGCATTACCGAATAGGTCATCGAATTCATCATCATCATCTTGGCGAGTATTCATTCCGAACACATCTACTGATTCAGGAAGTACTCCTTTTCGTGAGAGGTACATTGATTGAGTCTTACTATATCTATGTTTGACATCTGCTTTAGCATCTTGGAAATCCCAAGGCCATACGATAATCAAATCTCCTTCACGAACCCATTGCCGGCGACGCATTTTACCTGGTATCCGAGCCATTCTGGTCTCACCATCTGCGCACAATACTGAAACACGACGGCCTCCGAGAATTTGATCTGCTAAGGCAAACATTTCGTTGACCTTTTTATTTGGCATCTTAACACGTATTTTGCCGCCTGTTCCTCCCTCAGGAGATTCAAGACGAGCTAGTTCTTCCACGTCTACTTTCTCTTCACGACGACGTCCCATATGCTTGCACCTAACTGCTCCACCGGCCAACCCTTCTTGAAGGGTTCACATACCAATACAGTGATTATTGAGTAATTATTGACTTGCCCAACTATAGTTTAGGCTATTTGCTGCCATTTCACACAATTCGATTAATCCATCTGCATTTATTCCGAAGAAGACTGAAGCGACTACGCAAGCAAATATTGCTGTTCTTACTTGCCAACCACTTGGGAGTGGCCCTTGTCGGTCCCCTTCCGGTTCGTGGAAATACATTGTAACGATGACGCGAAGATAATAAAACATTGAAATCGCTGAATTAAGAACCATGATCAATGCTAACCACCAAACCCAGTGTGCATCACCAATACTGAGAAGATCTCCGTTAGATATTGCATCTCCCATATTTCCAATAGCAACCTTTACGATTCCCATTACCATCAATAATTTGGACATAAATCCGGACATTGGAGGAACACCTGCAAGGCTTATCATAAAGATAAACATGGATACTGCTAGTAACGGCTCTCTCTTTGAAAGGCCCCTTAAATTAGACATCTTCGAAACTTCTCCTTCGCTTTCGAGTATTGAAAGAACAAGGAAAGCCCCTAGCTTGAAACATACTAATACCACCAAATGGAATAATATCGCCGTCATCACCATAATCGCACCATCACCGCCATGTCCTGCAAGTGTAGGGTCCCAATTCCATGCTCCAATCGCAGTTAATCCTGCAAGCATGTATCCTGCATGAGCAACTGATGAATATGCCAACATTCTCTTTGGATTGTCAGAACCTAATGCGGCGATATTGCCCCAAGTCATTGTGACAACTGAAAGAATACCCAATGCAACTAGCCATATTGCCGAACCATCATTGGACTCTGGGCTTGCAACGATTAACAACATTCGAGTCAAACCAATAATACCCATCGCTTTACTTGCAGTTGCCAATATTCCAGCGACTGGTGAACTTGCTCCTGCATAAGCATCCGGTGCAGCAAAGTGGAAAGGTGCGGCGCTAACTTTGAAACCGAATCCTACCAGAATAAATCCAAGTGCAATCAGCGGTAATGCTGGAGAACCTTGTGGAGCCATTGCTGCAGTAAATGCGACTGATAATTCTCCCAATTGCAGGGTACCAGCCCACAGATATAGCATTGAAAGGCCATATAGCCCTATACCAGATGCAACTGAACCGACGATGAAATATTTCATTCCACCTTCTGTACCTTCCTTTGATTCTTTGTGGAATGCAACTAAGACATATGATGAGAAACTTGCTAACTCCAAACCTAGGAATAGAACGAATAAGTCCTGTGCTAAAGCGACTATTGCCATTCCCATTGCAGTGGTCAATAGTAAGATGTAGAAATCTGCTTGACGACGGTTATTGTAAAGAGCGTTTGTGCTTCTATCAGAACTGTCAAATGATTGCAAGCGGTTCATACTAGCGATAGCAGCGAGAGAAATTGCTCCGAAGAATATCATCTCAAATAGGCGTGAGAAACCATTTATGAGCAATAATTCCTTTGAACCACTCGGGAGAATATGACTACCACCATTGACTAATACGTCTCCTGTAGTTACTCCGTTAATTGTCGTTGGGAGCAGTTCTGAAACGATCATGTAGCGTTGTAATCCACTCTCAAAGGCCATCATCACTTCTACAAATGCTAGAACTAGTGTAGTAACTGCAATCCAACTTGGTAGGCGTGGATTGGATATTAGTGAATAACGCTCCCCGCCGAGGAAATATGGTAACCTAATTTGAGTTCCTGGAACTCTAAAGGTAGCCTTGCCTAAATTTGGAATTATAATCAGTGCAAATAAACCAGCAACCAATATCAACTCTGGTAAAAGAGCAGTAGTGAAGTTATCATCAAATGGTTGAACATATGTTACTTCAGACATTTCAGACGCCTCCGTTAAAGTTGCCTAGAATCGGCATTATCAGACCTTCAAATATTTGGATGGACCAATCGTTCATCATATCCAAAGCAATCCATGGCATTACACCGAACAAGATTGTGAACATTGCTAATACGAACATTGCTAACTTCTCATGGTTAGCGATATCGGGGATTGGATGACCGTCCATTGAAGCAGGTGGTTGTGTTTCATCTCCACCCTCGAAGATTGTGCGTTGCATACTCCAGAGGTAATATGCTGCTGTAACTGCCAGAACAAGTGCTGGACCAACCATCCATAATACACTCCAGCCTTCAGCGACTAAGAAGTGCCATAGGGCGATTAAGACCATCAATTCTGCGACGAAGCCTGCTAGTAAAGGAAGTCCAAGAGATGCCATCCATGCGAACATCATAGAGGTTGCTAACCAAGGTGAATGTTTGGCCATACCGCGCATTGAGCCTATTTCCATGCTGTGATAATGGTGCTTGAATGCACCACATACAGCGAATAAGTGAGGTGAGATAATACCGTGTGCAAACATCATGAATAGAGCTGCAGCCCAACCAATCGGTTGCATTGTAGCAATACCGATACAAATTACTCCCATGTGAGATACTGATGAATATGCAACCATCTTCTTGAGATTGGTCTGACCTAAACAAACTATTGAACCCCAAACCAGTGAAACCATACCGATTGCCATCAATACTAGTTGGAAATATTCCAAAGCATGAGGGAATAATGCAATCGGTAATCTAAACATACCATATGCACCCATCTTTAGCATTACACCAGCAAGCAGCATTGAACCGCCTGTTGGGGCCTGTACGTGTGCATCTGGAAGCCAAGTATGGAAAGGAACTGCTGGTAATTTAACTAAGAATCCGAGCATCAACATTGCGAAGATAATCTTCTGCATTGAAGCACCCAAAAACCAGTTCCCGTTCATGTTAGCATGATGTGAATAGTTGACAAGTTCAGGAATGTCGAATGTACGTCCTGTCAATGTACCCGAGTAAGCCAATGGTTCCAATGGGTTCTGTAAGAAGTATAGAGTTACAAGACCGAGTAACATTACAACAGAGGCTGTAAAGGTATAGATGAAGAATTTCTGAGCAGCATACTTTCTGTCTTCGCCACCCCACTTGAGGATTAAGAAGAACATTGGAATTAGAGTCAATTCCCAGAATACATAGAACATGAATAAGTCTAGAGCAACGAAGACACCGATTAACGCTCCACCCATTAACAGGATTAGAGGGTGATAGTATGCTCCATTCTTTTCGTCCCAAGTTGCAATGATTGTAATCGGAAGGAGTAATGTTGTTAACCAAACCATAGGGAAGGAAAGGGCATCGAGTCCAACACTCCAATAAATTCCCAATGAATCAACCCAAGCATATCTAGCAGTAAACTCGTAACTATTGAATGCAATTCCTTCAAATCCATTTAGATCTCCGAAGTAGTTGTAGAACATTGCTGTAGTCAAACCAAGCAAGCCCAAAGAGAATAACAAGATAGCCCATCTAATTGGATTGACCAACTTCTCACGGACTTCTTCACTCACATTTGAGATAGTTCCCATAATTATTAGGCTCGCTATAATCGGGAATCCGACCAAAGGCATTGAAATTAGGTCTTGCAATCAAGCCACCCCCCATATGAAGAAGAAAATCAGTAAGGTTCCTATCGCCACCCAAAGAATGTAATCTCGAGCTGAACCAGTTGTTAGAGAGCGAACTATAGTTGAAATCTTTTGCGATTTATCTTCAATTTGCTTAACGGCACCATCAATGATTTTTGTATCGGCTTCAGCAGCCTTATTTGAGAATCCAGCGACTATTTTGACCATTGCCAAATCGTAGTACTTGTCGATATACAATCTGTTTTGCAAAGCGATTGCTAGACCAGATGTTGCTATTCCAGTATTGTCCCAGTGATATTTGTTGTAGACCCAGTTGTTGAGTGAGATTACCGGTTTGAACCAAGGCTTGCAATCCTCGCCTTCCTCAAGTTTGCCACCAAATAATGACATTGCCATAAATGGTCCAAGTATTGCACCAAGAGCGATTGCAATATATGTCAATACGAAGAAGAATGCATCGTGATTTGCGAAAGCATGGCCCAGTTCATAGATGATTCCATCTACCAAACCTTTGTCTGATAGGAAACTGTATTCTGAGTCTGGAGCCCAATGAGTGAAACCCATTCCAGCCAATAGTACTGATGACAATGTCACGAATGTTAGGATGAAAAGAGGCGTCTTGATCCAACTATTGGTTGGACCTACGTGTGCTGCAACTTCATTACTTGGCTTACCTGCAAAGGTTTTGACCCACATTCTTGTCATGTAAAATCCAGTCATTCCTGCACCGAGTAATACACAGGCTGCAGGGAAGAAGAATCTCGGGTCTTCGAGTGCAACTCTCCAAGCATTAGCGATGATTCCTTCCTTAGACCAGAAACCTCCGATCAAAGGTAGTCCCATAATCGATGCGGAACCGACTAACATTGCTGTTGCAGTAATAGGCATCTTGCTCGCCAAACCACCCATATTCTCCATTGATTGTGCATCAAATTCGTCATCATCTGCATGGTCATCGTGGTGAAGGTGGTGGTGCGCGTGGTGTACTTCATGAATTACTGAACCACTTGCCATGAACAGCATTCCTTTTGCCATTGCGTGGTTGAATAAATGGAATAAGGCTGCTCCGAATGCAACGATTACAATCGTATGAGCCGCAGGGTCGTGATGCCAATCCAAAGAATTTGCAAGCCACAAAGCCACACCTAATCCGGTGAAAACATAGCCTAGTTGACTCATTGTCGAATATGCTAGTACCTTCTTCAAATCATCTTGAACAAAGGCAATTCCAGCAGCCATGACCGCTGTAATACCACCAATAGACGCGATGATGAATGCTAGGTCAATCAATTCACCAGACATTGATTCAGCACCGAAGAATGGGAACATACGAGCGACTAGGTACAATCCGGCATTGACCATTGTCGCTGCGTGAATTAGAGCAGATACAGGTGTTGGCCCTTCCATAGCATCCGGTAGCCAAACGTGTAATGGGAATTGTGCAGATTTACCGATTGCACCGATAAACATCATTCCAAGTGCCATTTGTAAAGAACCAGGATTAACTAATGCGATATTTGCTGGGTCAAAGACAATGCTATAATCTAATGAACCAAATAAATCCCAAAGCATGATAAGTCCAATCATTAGGAATACATCACCAATACGTGTGGTCATGAATGCTTTCTTTGCAGCCGATGCTGCACTTGGGCGTTCGTAATAGAAGCCAATTAGCAAATAAGAACAAAGTCCCATTATCTCCCAGAAGATGAATAGCCCGAGGAATGAATCAGAAAGTACCATTCCGAGCATTGCGGCACAAAACAATACGAACTCTGCATAGAAACGATGATTCCTGTTATCATTAATCGCATCAGTATTCATGTATCCAATCGCAAAGATGTTGATTAAGAAACAAAGGAATGCTGCTACAAATAGTAACATTACAGTGATGTGATCGATGTAAATTCCAAAACCGAAGGAGACTGGAGTTGTTGATGCTCCCCCTTCCCATATTGCAGTATTCAACCATGTTAAAGAGAAGATATCTCCGTTATTAGAGAAACTACCGAGGTAATCCTTGATGATAGCCAATGAAATGAATAATGCTGCACCCATTGCTACTAAGGCAATTATTCCGCCTTCTTTTAGTGTATTCTTCCAAGTAGGATTTGTATTGAATACCTTACCCAAGAATAAGATTACTGGCATTGCCAGCATCGGTAATAAAATGATCAGAGGTGCATACTCAGCCATTGAACTATGAACTACTTCTGAACTACTTGAACCAGACATGATACCACCTCAGTTACTCAAGACATTGATATCGTCCAGAGTTATCGTTTCGTGCTTTCCGTAAACAGCCAAGAAGATGGCTAAACCGATAGCGACTTCACTAGCGGCGATTGCAATTGCGAAGAGGGCATAAACCCAACCGGTTGCATCACCATGGTGAATTGCAGCTGCTGCGAATTGCATATTTGCTGCATTGAGCATTAATTCAATACACATCAATACGATGATGGCATTCTTTCTTGTGAAAACACCGATCAGTCCAATAATGAACAAAATGGCTGAAAGTCCGGAAACCCATGCTGGATCAATCATTCTTCTTCAACCCCATCATCTAAATGTGATTTAAATTCCCAGAGAAGATTCTCTCTCCTCTCATCTCTAACAAGATATGCGGCGCCTATCATTGCGATAGCCATTAGAACTCCAAGTATCATCAAAGGAAGAGCCCAGTCGTTGAATAGACTTGATGCTAATCCAGCATTGGTTGGATACATGTCCGGATTCTTTGATGATTGCCAAGTCGATGCATCAGATACAACTTTGATTAGAATAAAACCAAGGCCAACGAGACCAATTCTGGTAAGGGATGACATCAACTTCATTCAAAATCCTCCTCTAAAATTTGCCTTCTTGTCAACATGATAGCGAATAATACTACCAATCCGACACTTGCCAGATAAACTAAAATTTGAATCGCTGCCAAAAACTCTGCACCCATTAGGATGAAGATTCCTGAAACTGCCATGAAACAGAAAATAAGTGAAAGCATGGAGTGTGCAACCCGTTGTGCAAATATCATTCCAACTGCACCGAGTATAACGATAGTTGCAAACAAAAAGAATACTGCCGACTCTGCAATCATTTGGATATCCATTCAAGCACTCTCCTTGATTGCAGCCCTTGCAGCAGCCTTTTCACGCTTGGTGCGTTCCTTGCTTGCTCTCTTTGCTAATTCACCATCAACCGCTTCTTGGTGAACAGTTGGTAGAAGGCGAGTTCTACTAGCATCCATCCAAAGGTCTTGGCGTGAAAAGCCAGACATTCCATCATATTCGTTGGTCATAAAGAATGAAGTGAATCCACATGCTTCAGCACATAATCCACAGAACATACATCTCCCCAAATCAATTCTGCCGGATACGATTTGCTCATCTGCAGTTCTTAATTCCGAGGTATTAACATCGGATTCTTCACCAGAATCATTCCAGCGAACTGTTGCAGTATCTCCTGACAGGTCGAGAACTTCTGCATATCTCCACTGCTCAGGCGCTTCACTGTGAGCAGTTGCAAGGTTGAATGTTTCCAATTCTTCATCAATTTGAGCAATTGCCAAAGCTGCATAGCCTCCGACTTCAAGATCGGCACCAAGTCCTGCATCTTCTCCATCAGCACTATCCAATACGTCAACGCGTAATTCTGTACTCATGTGAAGGCAATCGTTTGGACATGCAGTAACACACAACTTACAGGCAGTACAAGTTTCCCAAATAATACCGATACGCCCATTGTAATTACCTGGCTTGAAAAGCCAAGGCTCTATTTCTTCAAGTCTTTCATATGGATACTGGACTGTTTGAGGTTTCCACAGAGTTGGTGTCAAATCTGTTGTCACTCTATCCGGTGCAAATCTTTGCTTTGAAATATCATTGATGTGGGCATTACTGGCCATTCTATTCTTTGTAGCGTCATCCAAAAACTCTGGATGTTCGGTATTGTGATACGCCCCCATTTTGTGACCCCACCTCTTGCCAATGAATGAGAAGGTCCGCAATGCGGTGATCAGTGTAATCTTAAATGGGTACCAGAATAGGTTTCTAAAATTTGGTTGCGCTCTTGGATGCATTGGCATATCTAATCACCTCACTCCTGCCCCGGGATGTGCTTTCCCGCAGGCTGCATTGTTTGTACATGGAACATTCTTTCAGGGCTAGCATCTTTGTCTTCATCCCTTAACATCAAGAAGAATAATGCGAGCCAGAATACAGTTGTTACTATTGGGACGAAGTGTGGAATGCCAAATGCATTCCATGCCATACCACCAGCAACTGAATCAGACACTGCAGTTGGATCGAATAACCACAATCTGTAAATTACTGCCAAGACTACTTGAAGAACTGAAAGTGGCAATAGTACTCTCCAACCAAATTCTAAGATTTGGTCTGTTCGGATACGAGCCAAGGCGAAACGTGCCATTACGAATACTACTAGGAATACAAGCCAAGCCTTTACCAATGTTACAACTGCACCTGGAATTAATAGATAGAGCGAACCAAGTCCAAGGAACTCAATGGAACCTATTGTTCCTTGAAGTGGTAGATGCCATCCGCCAAGGAAGAAATGTGTAAAGAGGAAACAAGCAGCATAAGTTCGGATATATTCTGCCATAAATAGCATACCGAATCTCATACCACCATACTCAGTCCACCAACCTTCAACGAGTTCTGCTTCCGCTTCAGGCATGTCGAAAGGAACGCGTTCAACCTCCGCTATCATAGTCAAGAGGAATAATGCCCCTCCAAGAGGCATAAGGAAAATATTCCATGCTCCTGCCGAATGTTGGAAGTGAATACTTTCAATGATATTGAATGTCCCAGTAAGAATACTTACACTCAACAAAGTGAGAAGAAGTGGTATCTCATAGGAAGTAAGTTGGGCCGCTGAACGAATTCCGCCGATCAGTGTATACTTGTTATTACTAGACCAACCTGCGAAAAATACGCCGATTGGCGCGATTCCGAAGATTGCAATAATATACAAAATTGATAATTCGGGGTTTGTAGCATATATTCCACTGGATAGAGGGATAAGTCCCAGAATAAGTAGTGTTGTTGAGACGATGAGGAACGGAGATACCTCGAAAATCAATTTATCGGCTCGTTGTGGCACCATGTGTTCCTTGAGCAGGAATTTCATTCCATCGGCAACATTTTGGAAGAATCCGGGTAGAATTGGCAATCCCATCCATGAACGATTGTTGACCCTATCTACCATTGCGCGTTCATCCCTATTGCCGAAATTTTTGTTGAGCCAGCCATTTAACATGCCAACTGGTTTACCTGCTCCGAACGGAAGCATGTTCCACCATTCTCCCGCTGTTTGACCATTTTCGCCGACCCAAAGAGAACGAAGTGCCGTAGTTGCACCACGCCGGTCTTGCATACGAGCACACCATTTCCTCTCAATCCAAAGAATTGCAAATTGGGAAAAGAATAGCAACAAAAAGACAACGTTAACGATTACGAAAGTCCCCAAGCCAAAAGAAATTGTTCCAATTTGGCTTTCTAGTGGAGTTCCAGTTAGCGATTTCTCAACTATCTTATCACATATGTTGAACAGTAAAGAACGGAGGTCGTATACATCTTCCATCACAAATCACCTCAACGGTCCGTCTCTCCAATACAAGGGTCAAAACTACCCATAATCGCAGGTATGTCTGCGATTTTATAACCGATCATTGTATCGGCCACGAATGGAATTGTTATGAACATCGGAGAACGAATTGACAATCGATACGGATTCTTACCGCGACCTTCGCCGCCTCCTTTGATGAAAAATTGCGATGCACCACGAGTACATTCGTAGTTAGAGAAGCCTGTTGCTCCTTCAGGGGCTCTGGTAGGAGCCTTTGTCAAAATCATTTCATCTCCTGTTGAGTAGTTGGTATTCTTGCCACCTGGTATTTTCTCAATAGCATCTAGAATCATTTTACTGGATTGGCGCATCTCTTCCATTCTTACTCTATATCGGTCATAGCAATCGGCTCCTTTGACAGAAGTTGGTTTCTCAACAGCTGGCTCCCAATCCACTTGGTCATAAACAGAATAAGGATGAGCCCAGCGAACGTCATAATTTACACCAGCAGCGCGAACATTTGGTCCTGACACACCTGCATCGACCATGTCTTCTGCCTTTGTGTAGCCAACACCTTGTAAACGCACCAACCAAATTGTTGATTCATCAAGTAGCATTTCGTATTCTTCGATTCTCCTTTCGAATAATTTTATTTTAGCGATCATGCGGTCAGCGAAACCAATTGGAATATCTCGCTTGACTCCACCGATACGAGGATAATTGTAATGCATTCTTGAACCACCTAATTCTTGTAGCAAATCCAAGAACATTTCTCTATCACGCATACACCAAGTCATCAGTGTTAGAGAACCAATGTCCGGTCCAAATGCGCCAAGCCACATCAAGTGTGAAGCAAGACGTTGTAATTCTGCAGAGATTAATCGTATGAATTCTGCCCTCTCAGGAACTTCGGCCTCTAGCAGGTCTTCTGCTGCATAGATGTATGAGTTTGCCCAAGTCATTGCAGATACGTAGCAAAGACGGTCACAATAAGGAGTGATTTGAGTAAAATCACGTGATTCGCAAATCTTCTCTACACCGCGATGGATGTATCCAAGTTCGGCATCGGTATCGACGATAGTTTCGCCATCGACTTTGACGCGCAGTGTCCAAAGACCGTGGGTCATCGGGTGTTGAGGCCCCATTGTAATCCACATTTGTGCCATGATGTTCACCTCACTTGTTGCGGCCCTCGTCCGCTGGTTTACGGCCAAACCCTTGAGGGTCGTCGTACATTTCATTATATCCGTGATATCGCAATTTGTGTTGCTTTTGTAACGGATGGAATTGTTCTGGGCTATCGTGTGGATTGAGGACGCGGTGCATGTTTTCATGGCCTTCGAAATTGATACCTACTAAGTCCCATGTTTCTTTTTCATTCCAATCAGCGCCAACCCAAATTTTTTGAATAGAGGGGACTGTTGGTTCATCTCCTTGTTCAAGGGCGATAAGGACTTCAAACTCCAAGGGAATGTCGCTACCACTCAAGTTCTCAGCGACATGCGTTGTATTGGTGTGTGGTTTTACATTTGAAACTGGCATCCGCATCATGTGGTATGCGACTTCCCAACCTCTTTCAGCAGGCCCATCTGGGAAGTGAGTGCCCGTTACCATCGAACAATAATTCACAGATAGATCATACTTCATGAATTTAGCAACTGCTAACCAATGTTGTGGTGTAGCATGAATTCTAACGAATGGCATCTTGAAAGCATTTGAATGGTGCTCAACAGTGGATTCGATGCCGCTGCCTGAGAAACGTTCATTCAAAACTGCAACACAGGATTCTGCTGCACCACCACTTTGTTCAAGGGTTACTCGCATTCCCATGTTCAGTCCTCTCCTACAATAACTGGCTTCTCTCCATCACGGCCAGTGCTTGGAGCACCGCCAATACGAATTATCTTTTCACGAAGTAAACCAAAACCATCGATTAAAGCCTCAGGACGAGGTGGGCAACCAGGGATGTATACGTCGACTGGAATTACCGTGTCTACGCCTTCTAGAATATTGTACGATTGGAAATATGGGCCACCAGAAATTGCACATTCACCCATGGCGATACAATATTTTGGCTCAGGCATTTGTTCCCATAGGCGAACTATTTTGTCAGCGAACTTCTTTGAAACTGGGCCATTGACCAGCAATACATCGGATTGGCGGGGAGATGAACGGAACAAAACACCGAATCGGTCACCATCGAACCTAGGTGTTGCTGCTGCTGCCATTTCAATAGCGCAGCACTTGATTCCCAAATGCAGCGTAAATAATGATTTACGGCCAGCCCAATTGAAATACCGTCCTGCTAAAACTCCGAGGAATTGTTTGATCTTGGTCGCTTTAAGGGCTTCATCGGTGACGTCGCCGACCATTTCCACTAGCGCCCTGCTGTTGAAAGCTGCAAAATTTTCTCCATCATTAGACATAATATTTCACCTCAAATGTAGATGCGCCCTCTCTTTCGGAATACATACCAAACTCCAGCGGACATAGTGCTGAAGAATATTGCTAGAATCATCATTGCCATCTTGGCATCTTCAACTGCGGTCTCACGGCTATTTTCTGCGAGTTCTGGTGAAGTTGCATTACCAACTACCATGCCACCCAGCACCAAGAACATGAATGCGACATCAAAAACTAAGAAAATAATCGCATACCAATAGTATTGGAAGTGAAATTGAATCATTGCATCTCCAACTGGCTCACTACCACATTCAAAGGTGGTTAAACGGCGTGGATAGAGGCTGTGGTCAACCTCGTATCCTTCCAAAAGATATGATTTTGTGATGTGGGGGCGGGCGGGGTCAACCTTAGGCCTAATAACCCAAGTTATGAGAAAATTTGTCAGCGGCATTATGATTCCAAGAATCGCCAAAAAGCCTATTGACAGATAGGCGCTCGGAACTGATTCTATGCCGGACATTTAATCACCGCCGCACAACGCATACGCTGTACGATTTGTCCGACTAGAAGACCACCCATAAGCGTTACCAAATGGGCCCCCTACCTAGAGCGGCTCAGTATCCCTTTTAGCACATTCAGCAATTATTTTGTATTCTAAATCCATGGAGCCGCTAATCATGGCTTTTTGCGCATTAAATATGCAATTAATATCGAGATTACTAATCCACCTGCAATCAATGAAGCAGAGTTACTACTCAATGTATCACCGAATAATCCCGAATCTTGTGCACCGTGTATGGTAAACTCAAGGTTTTGGCGATCTACTACACCGGTTTCTACTGGTTCTGAAGAGAGTGTGAATTTGAATGTGTCATCCATCTCAGCATCGCTTGGCGGACGCACGGTTACTTCGAGAAGAATTGATGAATCTACATCTATCCAACATACCATCTCCCCACCTTCACGGCTACATTCGTATGTATCCTCTAGAGAGACACTCCATCCACGTAAATTCTCTGAAGTGAAAACTCGGAATTCTGAACGGATATTGCCAGTGTTGTGCAATTCAATTTCAAATTGCGTCTTTTCCGAGAAAGAAACGTCGTATTCTACGACTATTTCTTCATCCATTTCTTGACTCATAAAGGTAAGATCATAGATGATTTGAACGTCTAATACGACTGAAACTCTCCCTGAGCGATTGGCTGAATTTGACTCACTCATAACCACAATCTCCAACACACCCCCATCACCTGTTTCGGCACTCGGGTTGACCGTTATTGCCAGTAAAAAGTATTGCTCGAATGGCCTTGCTTCGTGGCCGGCAAACAAATCTAATTCTAGCATTCTTGATTCTACGCCATTTTTGCTAGATTCAGTGATTGGTACTGCAGATTCGTCCAAGACGAATTGGCCTCTTGTCAGGTTCCAAATCCCATAACCAACCGGAATTTGAACTGGCTCATCTACCGTCCAATATCCATCCATTTTCAAAGTCCGAGTTGCAAGGCCTTCTAATCCATTGATTTCAAACACAGCGTAGTCTTTGCCATCTCCTGTATTTTTGACCCATACCCCGTATTCTTTAACGCCGTCTGGGGCTAGAGTAGCCATTCCAGTACGCCCATCTAAACCGCCATCATCTAAACGGACATCCATCTGATAATTTCTATCCGATTGGATTGCTAACATGATTAATTCTCTTTGATTATCTGGAATCCCATCATCATCCATGTCTTGTGAATTAGTATCATCTTTGTTGGTTATTCGAATGGTTAATCTGCTGCTATCCAATTCTTCTTCGCCATCAATACTCACTACAAGGTACACGAGCATTGTACTTCTAGGTGCAATGTTAATTTCAGTGAATTTATTCCCATCGCCATCTTCGAATGATGTCGCCCAATTAGGAGTAGCTGTTTGTGACATTACTGCACAGCGGAATCTGTCTTCTATATTGCCGCTGTTTTCAATTGTAATCGGGAAACGAACTTCCGTATCAGAGCGCCCGGTTTGATCGGGTGAACTTGTATCAACTTCCATGTCATGATTGGCCGCGACTGTAACCGCCAATGTAACATCAGCAAAACTAACTGCGCCGTTATTGGATTGGACTGTTAGAATAATATCTATTTGTTCATCAGCAAGAGCATTATACGGAACATTGACTTGAACCTCGATGTCTCCGCTTCTTTCATTGCCGTATTTTGAACCAAGTGAAATTGTTGATTTTGACAGTTGAACGCTCCAACCCTGAGGTGGTGAAGAAGATGATATTCTGAAAGTATCTGCACCATTTCCTTGATTTGTAACTACCAGAGTGGTAGTGCCATTATCACCTGGTTGGATGTTTGACATTAATGAATTAGAAAGTGAAACTGAAGCATCATGAGATTGGCCTAAGATGATTCTAAGATCTTTAGTACACTTAACAGAACTACCATCTTTACCTTGAATCGCTACAACTGATTCTGAACCTGCTTCAACTGAATCATCAGGATTGACTAACAAA
>Ga0302119_10000401_pt1 | contig 19388 bp, 10 predicted proteins | sample AG5_Tmax_MG_FD_203114 | JGI IMG/M metagenome (GOLD analysis project Ga0302119, IMG submission 203114) | Marine microbial communities from Western Arctic Ocean, Canada - AG5_Tmax | ecosystem: Environmental > Aquatic > Marine > Oceanic | place: Canada: Western Arctic Ocean | collected 2017-10-01 | reverse complement strand
GTCGAGTGGTCGCCATTCATGGAGAAGAATTGAGGTGATCTGTGTCCGAGCACGCTGACCAATTGCACTGGGATCCAGAAGAGATGCGCCGTCGCGGCCACCAGGCCATCGACTGGGTGGTCGACTATCTCGCCAGCATCGAAGAGCGCCCGGTGCAGTCGAGGGTGGAACCGGGCGATGTCGCCGCATCGCTGCCGCTGCATCCGCCGTCGACCGGTGAATCGTTCGACGATGTGATGGCCGATCTCGATCGAGTGGTACTGCCCGGCATCACCCACTGGCAACATCCTTCCTGGTTTGCCTTCTTCAACTCCAATACTTCCGGCCCATCGATGGTCGCCGACATCATCTCATCGGGTCTGGCGGTGCAGGGGATGCTATGGCAGACCAGCCCCGCCTGCACCGAGGTGGAAACCCGCATGATGGACTGGCTCGTCGAAATGCTGGGGCTGCCCGACAGTTTCCTGTCGACCGGCGACGGCGGCGGAGTGATCCAGGACACCGCTTCCAGTGCCACCCTCTGCGCGCTGGTGGCTGCCCGTGAACAGGTCAGCGATTTTGCCGTCACCCGCGATGGGGTGCAGGACAAGATGACGGTCTATGCATCATCGGAGGCGCACTCGTCGGTCGAGAAAGCGGTACGCATCGCCGGTCTCGGCAGCGATCAGTTTCGCCATGTCGATCTCGATGAAAACCTCGGCATCGACCCCGACGCTCTCGATCGGGCCATCGAAACCGACAAGGCTGCCGGCTGCATCCCGACGATGGTGGTCGCCACCATCGGCACCACCGCCACCACTGCGGTCGATCCGGTCGCCGCCATCGCTCGGGTGTGCAAGAAGCACAACATCTGGCTCCATGTCGATGCGGCCCACTCCGGTACCGCCGCACTGGTACCCGAGATGCGCTGGATGCAAGAAGGACTCGAGGATGCCGATTCCTACTGCTTCAATCCTCACAAGTGGATGTTCGTCGGCTTCGATTGCGATGCCTTCTGGGTCCGTGATCGCCATGCGCTGGTCAAGGCACTCAGCGTCCTCCCCGAATACCTGCGCAACGCGGCGAGCGAGTCAGGCAAGGTGATCGACTACCGTGACTGGAACATCCCGCTCGGCCGGCGCTTCCGTGCCCTCAAGTTGTGGTTTGTCATCCGCAACTACGGAGTCGATGGTCTACGCGATTTGATCGCCGAGCACCTGCAGTGGGCCGAGTGGTTCGAGCAGCAGGTCGAGTCCGATCCCAACTGGCAGATCACCCACAAGCGCACCGTCAATCTGATCTGCATCGCACACATCGATGGCGATGAAGCCACCGATCGGGTGGCGCAGAGGCTCAATGAAGAGGGCCAGATGACAGTCACCGCCACCACCGTCCAGGGAAAACGCATCCTGCGAATCTGCATCGGCGGCACCCAGACCCGAAAGACTCACGTCGAGGCCGCCTGGCAAAGAATCGCCAAGGCGGGCGCCACCGCAACAAGCTGAACTCTCCAAAAAAACACCGGCCGCTCCACGGGGAAGGAGCGACCGGTGCTTGGTTGGTTGGGAGGTTGAATTCCAACCTTCGTCACTGCTAGTCACATGAGGAGTTCTCACACTCTTCGGAAAGGTCCGAGGGAGTGAGGTCCTCAGCGCAGTCGGTCCGCCTGTTGCGGAGTTCAACCGCCGAACAGGAAATTCAATAGGGCAATCGCATCGGCGATGTTGATCACTGAATCCTCATTGAAGTCGGCGTTCTCAGCAGCAGGGAGATCCCCGCCAGAGAAGAGGTAACTCAACAAGGTGACGACATCGGCGATGTTACGTTGACCATCGCCGTTGGTGTCTCCGACGATGCCACCAATGCATTCATCGGGTATCCCATTGTTATTGAGATCCAGTGAGGTTCCGTTAGCGATGTCGCAATCGTCTGGAAAACCATTATCGTTGCAATCCTCATCGCACTCATCTGGAATACCATTGGCATTGCAATCAAAGCTGAAGCCTGAGGCGATGTCACAACTGTCAGGGATGAGGTTCCCGTTGCAGTCGATGAAGAGGCACTCATCGGGCATGCCATCCGCGTCGCAATCTTCGCTTTCTCCGATCAGGATATCGATCTCGTCGGGTACACCGTTGTCGTTGCAATCCCCACAACCAACCTGGAGTGGAATCTCGACACAGACTGTCCGGGTGCAGCACACCACGAACTCTGAACCATTGTCGGCGTGCAAGACGATCTCCAGGCAGACACAGTCTCCGCCAACTGCTCCCGAGATGAGCACAGAGATGGGGATACTATTCCCGGGGAGAATGGGTGTGTTGAAATTCAGGAAGCCCGGGGACACGGATGCGCCACCGTAACCGGTTGGGTACGGAACACCTGGAGGTAAGCCAAATGGATGTACGATGGAAACCTCTGCTCCGACGATCAAACAGCCGCTCAGACTACTCAGAGAGATCATCACATCCGAACTGCAGGGTAGGGTAGAGGTTGTATTTGCGTAGACATTGACACTGTCGACCTCTACACAATCATTGCACTCCGGTGCCAGGAACAAGGTGGTGCCCCCTGCATTTGTCGCCGAAGAATCTTTCAGGTGAGAGGCGACACCGATGGTGCAGTTGGCGAGGGCGACATTGACTCCAAAACGGTCGTCTGCCGAAGGATCATCTGGCTGTAACTCAACAACCTGTGTCCATTCTGGTGTGTTATTTGTGAGGGCGTAATCGTAGACATAAGCCGAACCGGAATTGGTCCCGGCAGTATCCGCAAGTAATGCGCCAACCACGATTCGACCTGTGCCAACAAGAGGTGTCTGCGAGTCCGAAAAATCTGCAATGACGGCAACTGCTCTTCCAAAGGCATCACCATTGACGCCATTATCAGCAGTGAGTTGCTGTTCAAACTGCAAGTTGCACTTATCTTGCGGGCTGGTTCCCAACCTGCGGAAGACATATGCGCTGCCGGGCCCACCCTGTGAGTTGGATGCTCCAATGACCATGACATCGCCTGCAATGGCAACGGATCCTCCGAAGGCCTCCCCAGTAGTAACGACTCCGCTGGTCGCTGCGGCGGCAGTCAACTGTTCTTGCCAATCGTTACAAATAGACCATCCGCTGCCCCAGACACGCTGGATGAAGTAGGCCGCTCCTGCATCCACTTCTCCATCCACGGTAGCTGTTGGATCTCCCACGATGATCTTATCTCCATCCACATCCACCCAACTTCCCAAACGATGGAGTTCAGGCCCGGTGGGATTATCTAGCATCAGTTGATCGCCGTAGGTACTCCACTCCATGTTCCAGCCATTACAGTCACCGGAGTAAATTTCGATCGCACCACCGCCCCACGAAAAGGGCACTCCGATCACGAGTGTGTCGCCGTCGATGGCAACGGAACTACCCGGTGGGGAGCCGACCAAAGCGTAGGTGAAAGACGAAACCATACTACTGAATTCCCAGAGTTGTCCAGGTGGCCCCGTATTACAGAAGGTGTATGTGTGAATCAATGAGCCTACCGGTCGTGTACTGACAGCGATCCTGCTGACGCCGTTGCCGTTGTCATCGACATCCACACTGGTCCCAAAGCGCTCACCAGCCTGTAGAGATGGTGCTGGCAGTAGCCCTTCAGAAATCCAGGTATCTCCAAGGCGACGAAACACTTCTGCTTCACCTTGAGAATTGGACCCCGCCTGAGGTGATCCAACAACCTTGAGGTTTCCGGACATGGCCAGGGATGCGCCGAACTTTTGACCCGCTGAACTGCCCTGGAACTGTTGCGTCTGGTCATAACTGCTGCCTGTCGAGTCAGGCTGCGGACAAGACTGGCCCAGCAGCGGCGATGCAATAAACAACAGGCAAATCAACAGCCAGGGAGCCTGGCTGTAGTGCTTCAACGCCTTTTGCGGGGGGGTTGTGGTTTCGAACATGATGCGACTCCAATCGTGGCGGACGATGTTGTTTCGGGAGCAAAAAAGGTCGGGCAACTCCCGTTGTTCCATTCGAACAAGGGGAAATACGCAGCCGTGCCCCGGCGTGACAGGGAAAGTGGAAATAGCTGTGATTGCCAGGAAAGGGCACCGGGGGGCGCTGGGAGGGTTTGGCGTTACTTCCAGTCCGGGTTCATCCGAATGCTCAACGCCCAGCGAGGGTTGAGTCAGTGACACCGTTTCGGGCGGTTTGGGATCGGTATCAGAAAGAACTGCCTGCCAGATCAGCGGGGTGGATCGGATACTCCTGAGGTAGGTGCTGCTTCATCCCGTTCACGCTGCAATATTAGCAATTCCTTATGGAGTTCGATGGCCTCAAGAGTTTGAGGGTGATCATCTCCCAGCACGCGGCGACGCCCCTCGAGCGCCTCCTTGTAGAAGGGTAAAGCCTCATCCAGTTTTTCCTGGTCCTGGAGCAGCGTCCCCATGCTTTTGATCGAACTGAGAGTGTCGGGGTGGTCATTTCCCAGCACGCGGCGGCGACTCTCAAGCGCATCACTGTAGTAGGGCATCGCCTCATCCAGTTTGCCCTGATCCTGGAGCAGCGTCCCCATGTTGTAGATCGAACTGAGAGTGTCGGGGTGGTCAATTCCCAGCACGCGGCGGCGGCCCTCGAGAGCATCCCTGTAGTAGGGCATCGCCTCATCCAGTTTGCCCTGGTCCTGGAGCAGAAACCCCATGTTGCTAATCAAGCCAAGGGTGCCGGGGTGGTCATTTCCCAGCTGATGGCGGAAGCCCTCGAGCGCCTCATTGTAGTAGGGCATCGATTCATCCAGTTTGCCCTGGTCGTGGAGAAGCCCCCCCATGTTGTGGATCAAGATGTGGGTGTTGGTGTCGTCACTTCCCAGTTGATGGCGGAAGCCCTCGAGCGCCTCCCTGAAGTAGGGCATCGCCTCGTCCAGTTTGCCCTGGTCCTGAAGCAGATATCCCATGTTATTGATCCTCATGAGAGTACTGGGGTGGTCATTTCCCAACTGTTTGCGGAAGCCCTCGAGTGCATCCTTGAAGTAGGGCATCGCCTCAGCCTGTTTGCCCTGCTCCTGGAGCAGTGTCCCCATGTTGTTGATATAGGCGAGGGTTTTGGGGTGGTCAATTCCCAGCACGAGGCGGCTACCCTCGAGCGCTTCCTTGTAGTAGGGCATCGCCTCATCCAGTTTGCCCTGATCTTGGAGCATCCCGCCGATATTGTTGATCAAGATGAGGGTGTCGGGATGATCGTTACCCTGATGCTCACGTCGGAGTTGTAGCGCTGTGTGAAGAATTTCGGTGGGTTCCGTGACCAGGCCGATTTGGAGAAAAGTTTGCCCCAGAGTTTGCAGCAGGTTTGCACGAACTAGCGGCCTGTCTGAAAACTGGCTAGAGATCACTTCGACGCTGGGTTTGAGAATGTTTACGTGCAGGGTTTTCTTGGATAGGTCGGTCCAGTTGATGGGGGCCAGGACTGCTTCGATGTTTTCGATGTGGTTCTCGAGTGCTTCCCCCTCAAGGCCGGAATCGATGGCGTGAGTTTTCGATGCTTCCACCAAATCGGACAACTGCTGCTGGCCCATCTTGGCCAGATTAAAGTTGCCCAACTGGAAGTTCTGGAACTGGATCACCTCCTGTAGCTCTTCGGAACGACTCATCTCCGCCTGAGCGGCGGATTGTGCCTTGCTGCGTTCACTCAATGCCCACGAAAAACCGATGGCGAGTGAGAGAAAAACCAAGACGGTTGCAGACAAGATTCCACGGTTCCGGATTGCCGTTTTCTTCAACAGATAGGCGACACTTGGAGGTTTCGCATGAACCGCATCGCCAGCCAGGAAGTTAGAAATGTCCTGGGCAAATTCCTGAGCGGTCTGGTAACGACGTTCCGGCTCCTTTTCGAGGGACTTCATCACGATCCAGTCGAGTTCGATCCTAAGTTTCTTGATCAGCGGATCGATTTCGCAGCTGAGAGTACTGGCATGGTCACTGGCACGTGCAGGATCGGTGGATTTCAGGCGCAAGCTGGGACGAACGGCATCGACTTTCGTGATGGTTCGGAGCAGTTCTGCATATCCATGTGTTCTGAGATCGGGAAAAGCGAACTCGCCTGTAAGTAGTTCATAGAGGATCGCCCCGAGAGCGTAAATATCCGATCGTGTGTCGAGGTGAATTCCTCCCGATTTCACCTGTTCCGGGCTCATGTATTCGAAGGTGCCGAGCGCCACGCCATACTGGGTGTGAATCGAGTGGTCCCTGAGTGGTTGCAGGAGACTCTTGACCAGTCCAAAGTCGATGATCTTGGCCTGATGTACACCATCGACTTCTGACACCATGATGTTGGATGGCTTCAGGTCGCGGTGGACCACCGCCTTGTTGTGGGCGTGTTGAACTCCCTGGCAGATCTCGATGAAGAGACGCAGGCGCTCTTCGAGTGTGAGACGATTGCTGGCGCAATACTCCGTCAATGGAACCCCATCTACATATTCCATGGCGAAGTAGGGGTTGCCATCTTCCGTCGCGCCGGCATCGAGGATGCGAGCAATGGCCGGGTGGTTCATCATCGAGAGGGCATTTTTTTCCGCCTCGAATCGGGCCAACACATCGGCTGTATCCATGCCAGCGCGAATCACTTTGATCGCCAGTTCGCGATGGGGAGGGTGTTGTTCCTGGCACAGGAAAACATCGCCGAATGCACCACGGCCGATGTGTTTCTTGACCGTGTATTCACCGATTGATTGTGGAGTTACAGTGGTTGAGGAAGTTGCGGATGCATGAGGTGCTCCTCGAGCTCCTTGAAGAGTCGGATATTGCGCAAAGAGTCTTCGCGCCAGGGAGCGGGGATCGAGCTGTTTAGAGTCGTTGTCGGTATCGACGGTTTCGTCCTCTGTCCAGGACGATTCTTGCGATTGTGGATCATTCACCATCAGTTGATCTCCACTCCGTGGGGAAGAATTTAGGATCTTGTTACCTTAGCATTGTCCGATTCTGTGGTGAAGGAGTGGGGCCTCTGGATGAGCCAGAAACTGTGCCGTTCACGGACCAGAGGCTTGCCAGGGGCAGGGAAGCGGAGGATCATCATCAGTCGGTGGGCATCCATGGTGGAAATGGCGCAGGATTCGGCGAATTGAGGTGGATCAGCATGGGCGAAATCCCCCACGACAAGGCAGACACTTCCCCGGAAGAATCTGCACAGGAAGTCGATTCCAGCGCAGCAGCCGGGCCAGCGGAGGCTCGTTTTCATTCGGTGCTGACCACGGGACTGCTCTACCTCTTCGGTGAGGGCGATGACGATGCATTGAGCCATTTTCTGGCGGTCGAGGGCCAGCATTTGCTCCGCTACATCGATCGCAGGCTTCCGGTCCATGTGCGAGGTCCCATCGGGATCGATGACATCCTTCAAGAGGTGGTGATCACCCTTGCCAAGAAGCGAGATCGCGACGAACTGGAAGTGATCAACACACCGGCATTTCGCGGACTCGTTCGTAAGATCACCCAGGGTGTCATCTCTAAGGCGATTGCTGCAGCGCACGCAAAGAAAAGAGATATCAGCCGCAAGGCATCGCCAGGCAACAGAAGTGGCGATACCTCAACTGCGGGAGATCCGCTGGATCGAGTGCCCGCCGCTGTAGATTCTCCTTCGATGGAAGTGCACAGAGGTGAGCAACTGGATGCACTGGAGAAGTGCCTTGCAGAGATGACCGAGGAAGAGGTCGAGATCATCGACATGAAGCACAGAATCGGGCTCGAGCATTCTCAGATCGCCATGAGACTGGGTATCTCCGTGGAATCCGCCCGCCAGCGGTTTCATCGCGCCATCGAACACCTGCGTGAACTGTTGCAGCGGGAGTATCCAGAGAGCATTTGATATTCTAGGATCCGCAGAAGCACGCGCCGCAGCAACAAGCTGAACTCCCACGCCCAAAAAACAGCGGCCGCCCCCGGTAAGGGGCGACCGCTGTAGGCGGACAGGAGGTGTTTCTGGTTCAGCGCATCACGGACAGCCGGAACTCTCGCATTCGAGAGGCGGATCGGGTGGCGTCGAATTGGGTGTACAGGCTGGTCCTCCGACCGGGTCAGCCCCTCCACTGAAGAGGAAATCCAACTCGTAGATGGGGTCGCTAATATCGGCCAGATTGTCGCCATTGACATCCATGGCGGCTACACAATTGAGCGCCGCACCAGAGAAAAGGTAACCAAGCATATTAATCGCATCTGCGATGTTGATGGCACCATCGCCGTTGGGATCACCGATGGTGATGGGTGGAAGGTCGATGGGGATACAACCACAGTCTGGGTCGTCCCCATCGACAAGGCCGTCTCCGTCGTCATCGGTACCGTTGAAACAATTTTCAGCTCCGCCGCCATCCGCTACAGTCACCACTGCGAAAGGTGGGAGGTTTACTCCGCCCAGTACAAGTTCGGTGGAACATCCCGAAATCGGCGTGTCGTTATGAAACTGGATCACGTTTCCTGAAACAGTAGTCCCCGAATTGGTAGTGATTGGATATGAACCATCAAGCCACCCATATAATATACAGCCGCCATCCGTAACATTGAGATTTTGACAAAACCCTGTCGCTCTACCCGCGGTAGAGGCACCAATTCCTGTCAGACCCGATGCCTCGTATACTATTGCGCCGCCGCCAAGCACCGTCATCGTGTAGGTGTCTGATCCCTGAAATTCAGCCGAAATATCCCATTGTCCTGCAGCATTCGGCTGGAGACGCATTGAACCGCGCTGATCGCCGCCATCGTCGAGCGAACGCAGCGCGACCACTGCGCCCGGGCTTGGCTCAATCGCTGTGGCAGGCGAAAGAGTGATTTCGCCATAGGAAGTGTTGGCCGTGTTGACAGCGAAGCCGTCCAGCCCGCTAGCCCCGATGTTCGAGACCTCAAGAGTGCCGTTGGTTGTTTCGTAAGATTCGACATGAGCACTACCGGTTCCAGAGACACGTATTTCGTTGAATTGTTGAGATGTTCTTACGAGCGTCAGACTGGGCGTGCCGCTGACATGGAGGGCGACTTCGGTGGGTAGGGTGGTCCCGGCGTCGATAGGACCGTCAGGGGCGAACATGATGGCATCCCCGTTTACGCTTTCAAAATTTGGAAGAAGGATGTCCCCTGGTGGACCTTTTATAGTAATACAAGCTTTTATAAATTCTACAGCTTGAGGATCAGGACCAAGGGAGTCCCGTGTGACAGTTATATACTTGTCTTGCGGAGTCGGAGGATCGGGAAGATTCGCGGTGCTCTCAATGAGCAAGCCGTTTCCGTTGGCAATCCCTGGCAGAGTGTAGACGACATTGCCTTGGTTCAGCACCAAGGCGGTATAGGTGCCTGCACCAACCTGTGAGAAATCGGCGCAAAAGGACAAACCCTGGTTAGCGGTTACCGCAGTAGTTATCACCCCGAAGGATTGCATCGTGCCTGCTGCACCCTGCACACGGGCTTCCATCGTCATCGCTGTGCCGGCCGGTAGGAGATCTGGATCGAATTCGTCAAACTCGAACTCTATGAACTGCGATTCGGCGAGCTGGACAACAACCCCATCCTCACCGCTATTGCCTATGTTCGCGATTTCCAGGCTTTCGCCGTTGGGCGACGCATTGAGAACTGCTTGCCCTGATGGACTGTGTTCCATGCCACTGAACCAGGTGGACTGGGCAGCAGCAGGAGCCGACAGGAAACAGAAAATCAAAACCAACACAAAAGGACTACACCGAATTGATGGACGAATGCGCAACATCTAAACCCTCCTCACGATAAGAGATGGGGAATGCCCCTGTGCCTCCGCGTCGTGACGGGCGAGCCAGAGCATTCTCAGCAACTTGTTATTACAAATTTGTACAATGCGGCACCGGGAGGAGAGTGTGGTGCGTAATCACTCACAATCCCGATTATTTTCACATCAATTTCACGATTGCATTTCAGAGCAGCTCATATTCTGCACAAAAATAGAGGTCGAAACCAGTAGGGGGCCGGTTAGAAATTCCTGCGTTGAATGGGAGTTGAATGGGAGTTGAATGGACAATATCTATACATATTACCAATGCCTGGTTTTCCCTGGTGCCGCCGCAACAAGCTGAACTCCCTCACACAAAAAAAACAGCGGCCGCCCCCGGCAAGGGGCGACCGCTGTAGGCGGACGGGAGGCGTTTCTGCAAATCGTTGATGGGTCCAATCATGGACAAGGAAACGAAAGACAGTTGAGAGGATCTGGCGTTGGATCTGGCCCGCATCCCGGGAAGGGGAACGGCGGAGGGGAGCCACTGACGAACAGAAAGCCCAATTTGAAGACGGCATCGCCAAGATCGATCACGCCGTCATCGTTGCAGTCACAGGCATCCAGGCAGGAACAGGGTGCTCCATTGAGGAACAGGTATTGCAGCAGAAAGATCGCGTCTGCGATGTCGCAGGTCCCGGAACGATTGGTGTCACAGCGGATGAATTCCTGCTCACAGGGTGGTATTTCAATGACGACCTCATCGCTACAGCATTCCACCACACTTCCGTCGTCGTTCTTGTGCATCAGAGCGAAGGGTACGGTCAACACCTCTCCAGCCACTGTGCCATCGATAGATACGACGATCGATCCCAGGTCTCCTTGCTGAAGCTCTGGATCGAAGATCATCACATTGGGCCCGATGGTGGCAGTGCCGGAAGACGTCGGGATTTCGCCTGGGATCACCGCCTTGTGAACCGTTAATCCCGAGAGGTTGATGAATTCGAAGGAAAGTTCGTAGCCGGCTCCATTCGGGGCACAGATGATCCGGTAGTCCCCCTCGAACTCGAGGCAGGGTCCAGCAGGTTGACAACAACAAGGTTCGCTCTCGACGGTGATTCCGCACACGGTTCCTACCACGGTGCAGCATCCGGTCGAGTCCGGATCACAGAAGTGGATGTACGAGGTATCGGTTCCAGGTAAGGAAGCCACCACCACGCCATCGCAGACGATCTCGAATGAGTCGAAGACCCCGCTAGTGGTCCAGTCGAGTTGCATCTGGTCCGGAGCCGGATAGGTGCACTCCACGGGGATCTCGCCGCTGATGAACTCAGACTGAGGTGTGTATTCGTCCCCCCCGAGAATCACAACGGTATTCACGTTGGGGCTTCCCAGAGTATTACATGTCGAGATGACAGAACTGTCGAGGGGAGCATCGATCGCACAGGAGTATTCAGCGGTGGCAATGTGATGACAGCCAACAAGCAGGGTGCAGCCACCGGTAAAAGAAAAAACGGTAGCGATGGTATAACCCGCTGAACCCGTGGTTCCGCTCCATTCTCTAACCTGGAGGAAATCTGGCGCTGTGCAGGGCTGAAGTGATGAGATCCAGTTTCCCATCACTACAGACGATGGGATCAGAGCGAGTATATCGGTGTCGTGGCAGACTCCCACGGAGAATCCCTGGAGAGGAATCGACGCCGCCGCCGAGGGCAATATTTGCAGGTACAGGTCGATGGTGACCTCATTCCCTGCAGTGCAATTGGCGACACTGGGAACGAGCAGGAACGCGTAATCAGATGTAGGTGTTTGCGCTTGGGCCGCACCACCCACGAGCCATGACAGCAGCAGTAGTAGCGGAAGCAGCAAGTTCGTCGCTGTAAGTTTCATAAGATTGTCTCCTGTATCTTCTAATAACTCTGATCTAGCCGCCATTGGGGCTGCTGTCGTTTTCACCGCAAGCCGGGAAACTCTCGCAGCCCAATGATCCTGGAGTCTGATCGACACCGCACTGTTGATAGGGCGGCCAGGGTGCTGGCCCGCCGCCAAAGAGCGCCTCGAGGCTGTAGATGGAATCACTGATATCTACCGTTTCGTCATCGTTGCTATCGAGTGCTACCAGGCACGGAACAGTTTGGCCCTGGAACAGGTATCCGAGACCATTGACGACATCGGAGATGTCGAAGGTGCCATCGGAGTTGGCGTCACCACGCAGGAACTCCGGTGGTGGTGCGGTGAAGGGGAGGACGCAACAACCCAGCTCGACGGTCACACCCCCCTCCGGGCAAGCCAGACACCAGGTGCCGGCCATGCTGGTCAAATTGCCAACACTGCTCGGGATATCAGTCTGTCCGGTGGTGATATCGAGGCCCATGTAAAATAAGCCGTTGTGGAGCAACCACAACTCCTGACAGCACTCCAGCCCGGTCGAGGCCCAGGCGATGTAGCCGTCTTCGACTCCATCTGCGTCGATGTCATCGATGATGGAGCAGCCCTCAACGATCAGACAAGGTGCATTGGGGTCGTCAGGAATCGTGCCACAGTGAACGACGCCACAGCACTCTGCGAGTGTGGCATCGTGCATCGAGATCTGCACGCAGATGAACATTCCCGTCGTGGCGCCGATGAAGGTGGTGGACAGGGCGATCGATTGATCATCACCAAGGCTGTTGAGGGGCAACCACTCCTCGGAGACGCTGACGCCGGGGGGGCTGAGAACATCGATGAAGAGGTGTTCTGCAACCAGCGGCGCGTCGCCCGCCAGATTGGTGATCGTGAAGTTGTAGACAAAGTTATCATCCGCATCGACTGTGATCGATTCCTCGCTGATCGCCATGCAACATCCGGGCAACTCGACACAGATCTCGGTACCGCAACACTGAAATAGGTTGCCGGTGGCATCCTTCGCCATCAGGCCAACCGGAATGCAGACGATGTCGCCCGCCGCACCCCCGGTGAGCTCTATTTGAATGCCGGTGGCGGTGCTGTTATCGAGAAGAGGTGTATCCAGGAAGATGACATTGGGAGCCACGGAGACGCCGTTGACGAGTCCCGGAATCACCAGTTGAGTCACGGTGAAGCCAGAGTTGTTGACAACGTCGAAGGTGACGGAGTAATGAGCGGAGGTATTCGCCTCCCACCCACACAAGATGGTGGCGTTATCGATGGCACACGAAACTCCGATTCCTGCGCTTCCTGGAGTCGTCGCTGGCGAAAAGGACTGACACCCCGTGGTTGGATTCCAGATTGCGATCGGTTTGGTGCACCCATCGATCAGTTCGCAGAAATTGAGGGGTGCGTTTCCTGCTTGCAGGATCTGATATTGGGCTGTTGCGATGAGGTGTGTGCCAGTGTTGATGGATCCAGCCCCTCCAACGGAAACCTCGCTGAAGAATCCGTTTGACAGGAGGGTATGGATTTCACTATCCACGGTCCAGGTGCCCGCCGATGCAATGCTCACCAACGAGAGGAGAGAAGGATCGTGGCACAGGCCGTATGTCCAGCAGTTGGCCGATTCTCCCGCTGGAATCGTCAGGGTGATATCGACGCTAACGATATCGTTGACATTGCCGGTGATGTTCGATGCGCTGAACTCAAAATCCGGATTGGCGGGAATCGGGCCTGATGCACAGGGGTAGGAGACGCACCCGAGTGGGTCAGTGGTGGGGTCGGCACCACAGGCGGGCCAGGGCGCCGGCAAGTACGCTGGACCACAGCCTGTTCCCATGTTGATCATCAGCACTGCATCGAGGACATTGACAATGCCGTCATCATCGACGTCACAAGCATCCATGCAGGTGAGGCAATCCGAGTCTCCTTGAAAAAGGTATATGATCAATGCCATGGCATCCGCAATGGCAAAGTCTGTGCTGCCGTCGGTATTGCAATCGCCGCGGATGAAGTCTGCATTCTGACCGCTACAGAAGTTCCCCGGGCTGAGGATCAACAGCAGGATCGATGCCAGCAAGAGATGCTTCATGCAGTTCCTTTCGATGTCAGGAGTCGATGTTGGGAGATCCAGCAGCCGAGCCAGGCGCCGCATCGGTTCGATGTGAACCGATGCGGCGCCTGTTGAACTCGACACCGCTATCCCCCCTGTGGGCCGCTGCCGTTACCTTCGCAGGCGGGGAAGTACTCACACCCGAGATTGCCGGAGGTTTCATCGACACCGCACTGTTGATACGGCGGCCACGGCGATGGCCCGCCACCAAAGAGCGCCTCGAGGCTGAAGATGGTGTCCCCGATATCGACCGTCTCGTCATCATTACTATCGAGCGCCACCAGACACGGCACCGATTGCCCCTGGAACAGGTAGTCGAGGCTGCTGATCACATCGGAGATGTCGAAGGCTCCATCGGAGTTGGCGTCACCACGCAGGAACTCTGGCGGCGGAGGTGCGAAGGAAATCACGCAGCAGCCCTGTTCGACGAATTCGCCGACCGCCGGATCGAAGCAGTGGAGACACCAGGTTCCTGACATGCTGCCCAGGTTGTCGATACTACTCAGGATCTGCGCTGAGCCGGCGTTGGGATCCACTGACATGTATTTGACGCCATCGAGAAAAACGGTCATCTCCAAACAGCAGTCTGCTATCGGCGGACTCCAGAAAATTTCGACATCGAGAACTCCATCGGAGTCGAAGTCCTCGCCCAGTGTGCATCCCTCCACCAAGACACACGGCTCGGTACCCCCGCCGGGAATCGTGATGCAATGAACGATGCCGCAACATTCGTTGAGCGTGGCATCGTGCATGGTGATCTGGAAACAGATTTCAGCACCCGGTTGTGCGCCGGAGATGATGGTCGACAGGGTGATTGAATCGTTATCGTTCAAGGTGCCGAGATCATGCCATTCGTTGGAAATGGTGACGCCCGGTGGACTGACCACGCTCATGAACAGGTGGCCCGCCACGGTCGGAGCCAACCCGCCCAGGTTGGTCACGGTAAATGTGTATTCGGCATCTCCATTGGCCGCATTGATGGTGATCGATTCCTCGCTGATGTCCATGCAACAGGCCGGCAACTCGACACAGACCTCGGTTCCGCAGCATTCAAAGAGGTTGCCGTCATCATCCTTGGCCAGCAGGCCGACCGGAATGCAAACGATGTCGCCAGCAATTCCTCCGTTGAGGAAGATCTGAACACCGGTCAAGGTATCCCCATTTGGAAGAGGTACGGCCAGGTCGATGATATTCGGAGAGACGGCAACACCTCCGACAAGCCCCGGGATGACCAGCTTGGTGACATCAAAACCGGAGTTGTTGACGACATCAAAGGTCACGGTGAACTCGTCGCTGGTTGTGGCGGAACCACACTCGATGGTGGGGTTTTCGACGGCGCAAGTGGCAGCGCAGTTGGTGCTGACGGGTCGGCAGTAGTCGACATCGTACATAAACCATTTGTCGTGGAAATAGTTTTCACAATCGGCGTCGACCAGGTAGCTATCCAGCATATATGGTGCCCCTGCGTTTGATCCTGAGCTTGGAATGATGGCAAAGCCGTAAATTCGAGATTGAGTAGCGGGATCACCGGTTTGTACATTGTGAAGAGCATCACCGCTTGCTACGAGATTCCCATCTTCATCGAAGTCAATTCCACCGGCAGAGTTTTGGCCATTAAGGTAATTCCCGATCCTGTACTTGTCTGGGTCGCTGGCGATCCATGCCAGGTGATTGCCGGTATACTCAAGATGCCTTGCTTCGTGAGCATCTGCGATCTCGAGTACGCCAGCTACACCATTATCCAAGTGCGATCCTCTTTCGGAGATGACCATTCTATTTCCGCATTCGAACGCGATATCTGAAATGGGCCATTCAAAACCAAGGTGCTCTGGGATAGAGAATTCCCGAGTAGCGGATCCCAACAAAAAATCGCCACTGAAGGGGTCAATTTCTACCGACCAGATCTCGTTGTCTTCAGTGGGGTTGGGATCATTACCACCGCTCAGATGGCTGGTATTCCATACCGCATAGTAGAGTCGATTCTCGACTTCGTTAAATCGTAGCCCCCAGATCCGTCGCCCAAACTGGGACAGAGGTAAGGTGGGGTCATCTGGTATCATAGTTTCTCCTTCAAGAGGCCGACCATCCATGCCGTGGTCAAAGGTGAAACTAAAGGCACTTCCGCAGGTGTCCTGGACTGCATAGATGATGCCGTCATCCATGTTGCTGACATATAGCATTCCGATGCCGCTATCGAGGGTCACATGATCAATCTGCCCGAGACTTGCACTATCAACGGTAGAGGGTAGTGATGTGACGGTGCAGATGGTTCCATCACTACCATCTAGACGATAGACACCCCCAGCACCAGCAGGACCGTAGTGGGCTGCTACAGGACAAAATTGACTCATAGGGTTATCTATATAAAGGAGCGCTGTTGCACTGACATAGATGTTGGGGTGCACGACATCGTCGAGAGTGACCCCGAAGACGGTCCCGAGATTTCCAAGGGTCCAGGCGTTAGGGTCGTTCGGGTCACAGCTTTCCGTTCCCGGACCGTTGTATCTCCCCTGGGCCGTGGAATTCAATCCGGGAACCCACATCACATTGGTACCATTCGCGGTACCAGTATCGATGGGAGCGTTGATCGCAGGATTTCTTGTGTCATAGACCCCTACCACATAATTTGTCTCTGCAGTGCAACCATAATACGTGGCTACTGCCATCCCTGGTTCGATGGCCAAGTGGCCCTGTGGAACCGGACACTCTGGACACTGACCAGGAGCAGGAGTCGACAGGAAAGAGAGAAGCAATACCAACACAAAAGGACTACCCAGAACTGATGGACGAATGCGCAACATCTAAACCCTCCTCACGAAGCCAGATTGCGAAATAGATTTCACCCCTCACCAGAACGACGGAGACGATGGCGATCAGCGGAAAGATTTCCCGCAGACGGGGCATCGAGCCCCGACCGAGCTGCCATGGTGTTCTGTCGTTTCCTGTAAGAGATTCCAGAGCCGTTGACGGCATTGTACGAAGCAATATTGTTCAACCCAGAACAATATGGGCCCTCCACTCGGTGTTTGAATACGCGGATGACTGACTTGTAATGGGCATCGGATTTTCAATACGCAACTTCGCCCAACTGGTAAGTAAAAAGCGGCCGCCCCCCGCAGGGAACGGCCGCTGTTGATCGGTCGAGTTGGGTCCGCCTTCCAGCCGCTAGGGACAGGGCGGGAAGGAGGCGCAGTCGAGGCTGTCGGGCGTTGGATCGGGGCCGCAGTTTGGATGGGGAGAAGGTGGAGGGGGTCCACCGCTGAAGAGAAAACCTAATTTGCAGACGGCGTCGGCGATGTTGACCTGGCCATCGTCGTTACAGTCGCAAGCATCCATGCAGGAGCAAAATCCACTGCCGAACAGAAATGTGAGCACGTTGATGGCGTCTGCGATGTCGCAACCACCATCGCGATTGGAATCTCCTCGGATGAAGAGCACTTCGCAGATCGGCAACTCGAAACAAAGTTCTGTTCCGCAGCACTCGAACTCCTCGCCGATGTCATCCTTGGAGATCAATCCGAGAGGTAGACAGACCCCCGCACCGGGGACTCCTCCTGTGAGATAAATTTCAACGTCAGTTGCAATGTCTCCCACCATGATCGGAGGGGAGAGATCAATGATGTTCGGGCTGATCCCAAGCCCGCCGACATCGCCCGGGATGAAGAGTTTATGGACGACAAAGTTGGTATTGTTGATGACATCGAAAGTCACCGTGTAGTCGGCATTATTCACTGCTGAACCACATTCGATGGCAAAGTTCTCAATAGAACAGGAGTCGCCGCCGCCTCCCTGTGAGTATCCAGGACTCACAAACAAGCTAAGCAAAAGCAGTAGGGTTATGGCAAAACTGAAATGCTTCATGGGACTTTGCTCGGGTGCTCTCTTCAATCGGGGGAAATTTCGAGCGGCATCGATCTGGCTTCAGGCCGATGCCGCTCGACAAAATGTAAAGACTTCAATCGTTGGCGCTAATACATGCTGGGAACGTCTCACAATCGAGAGCTCCTGGCGTGCCGTCGGTGCCGCAAGTCTGATACGGAGGCCACGGTGACGGGCCACCTCCGAACAGGGCTTCCAGGCTGTAAATGGCATCGGCGATGTTTACGAAGTCATCATCATTTGCATCGAGAGCGACCAGGCACGGAACAGCCTCTGAATTGAACAAGAAGTTCAGAGTCTGAACCACATCGGCAATGTCGAAAGAACCATCGGAGTTACTGTCACCACGCAAGAACTCGACCGGTGGTGGCAGGAATGGATTACATATAACATCGCAGCAAGCTTGCACCTGGGAAGTTCCGTCGGCAGCATTGCATGCGATGCAGTACTGACCACTGATGCAATCGACGATGATAGAACCGGCAAATGGACTTGCCGATCCGACAACCACTCCATTGGCCAGGATGACCAGGTCACCCAGGCAGCACTCGTCTGAGTTTGGTACGGGCCAACTGAGGGAGACTTCCAGAACGCCATCGCCATTGGCATCTCCCAGTGGTTTACAGATGAGCGATGGAATGCAAGGCCCAGGCCCTTCACCGGGCATGGTGATGCAATGAATGATGCCGCAGCATTCGTTCAAGGTGGCATCGTGGATGGTGATCTGGAAGCAGATTTCCTGACCAGGTTGCGCTCCGAGGATGATGGTAGAAAGTTGCGTCGAAGATCCGTCTACAAGGCTGGGCAGAGCCTGCCATTCATCGGTGATGGTGACACCGGCGGGGCTAATGACATCCATGAAGAGATGATCCGCTACAGCAGGAGCTTCTCCTAAAAAGTTGGTCACGGTGAAGGTATATACGGAGTTACCATCGGCATCCAATGTGATGGTCTCGCCGGTGATTGACATGCAGCAGGGGGGGATTTCAATGCATACCTCGGTGCCGCAGCATTCGAAGAGTTCGCCTGCATCGTCCTTGGACATCAAGCTCATCGGGATACAAACGAAATCGCCCGCGTTACCTCCAGTCAGAGTCAGTTGAATACCAGTAGCTGTATCGCCATTGGCCAGCGGAGGAACCATGTCGATGATGTTTGGTGAAACTCCGATGCCACCGACGAGGCCCGGGATCAACAACTTGTGCACCTCGAAACCCGAGTCGTTGACGACATCAAAGGTGAGAGTGAAGTCTCCGGCATTGGTTTCTGATCCACAGAGAATGGTAGCATTTTCTGTTCTACAGCTAGTTCCACAGTTATTGCTAACTGGTCGACAGACTTCGACGTCAAATGGGAAGAACTTGTCCTGGCTACCGTCATTTACACAATCATTATCGATCAGGTAGCTATCGATGGTAAATGGACAAACCAGTCCACCTCCGGTCGAAGGAACGATGGCGAATCCGTAAATTGAATCTGTAAAAGGGCAAGGGACTGCAGAGCTTCCGAAGTGTAGTGCGTCACCTGTAGCGACTACATTACCGTCGGCGTCAAAATCAACTCCTCCAGAGGTATTTGCTCCGTTGCCATAACTACCGACGTTGAACTTGTCCACTGGGCTCATGGTCCACGCGAGATGAGACCCAGTGAATTCAAGCGCTCGGGTATGGTGGCCATTCGTTACCCAATTGGAACCATTGAAAAAAGCACCCCTTTGTGTCACTACCATTCTGGTACCGCACTCAAAGGCGATGTCCGACACAGGGTTTTCCCACATCTGGTTGAACGATTCTAATGCAGGAATCGTGGCCTCAAGGGTGGCGCTCCCGGTTACGAATAGACCTGTAGTG
>Ga0302119_10000400_pt1 | contig 19400 bp, 9 predicted proteins | sample AG5_Tmax_MG_FD_203114 | JGI IMG/M metagenome (GOLD analysis project Ga0302119, IMG submission 203114) | Marine microbial communities from Western Arctic Ocean, Canada - AG5_Tmax | ecosystem: Environmental > Aquatic > Marine > Oceanic | place: Canada: Western Arctic Ocean | collected 2017-10-01 | reverse complement strand
CCTCCGAACCCCAAGAACTACCCTCCGATCATCTCTGCGAAGCGTTGGTTGCTGCCGTCCGGGTCGGCAATGACACCGACACCGTCGCTGCGATCGCTGGCGCCCTCCTCGGAGCACGCTGGGGGACAGGTGCAATACCCGACGAATGGCTAAACCTCATTCACGGCGACCGACGCCGCGGTTCGACTCAGATGAGGGCCAGCGACCTCGAACAACTCGCCAGGAATACGGTGCTCGCTTGAGCATCACCAGCGCCGTGGCGTAGACCCGCAGTGCCACGACCGACTGCGCAGCGAACCAGTCGCGAAACGAATCTGACTCTCGTTCGACCGACGGTGGGTTATGAGGGAGAATGGGTGGATGGCGAAGGTTGAACATGTAATTGAGGCACTAGAGAGGCTCGATGTTGACGGGCTCTTCGACTACCAGTCGGTCGTCGGGTGGCCGGAGCCGCCGAGCGGCGAATCGATGGCACGAAAGTTGAGTCTGAGGCGCCTTGGACAGGCCACGGCGCCGAAGGCGGACGGCGGGTCCTGGGAGTCTGTGATTGCCGAGGTGGAAGAGGCGGCTCTCTCTGGCCCGGAGGAAGTTCCGGGCGAGATGCTGGACGTTCTGGCCTGGTACGCGCCGATCCATACACACCGCAGGAACTGGGGGATCTATATCCGTGAGAGCGCTGTACTGGACCTTGCCGGACGGATCGTCGCTCGAATCCCCGGAGGCAGGACGACGGATCGCCAGACGATCTGGGGCGCGATCCGGAGCGCGGTCTTCTGCCTTTACCACCATGAGGCGTTCCACCACTACGTCGAATCATTTGCCATCCGGCTTGAGTTGGTGGAGAAAGAGCCGCGCTACCTCCCTTACCATCAAGACGTCTACCGACGCCCCAGGGAGGTGGACGAACCCCTCGAGGAAGGCCTGGCTTGTGCCGAGCAGTTTCGTCGACGCGGAAAAGAACCCGGCCTACGAGGTCTTTCACACGAAGTACACCTGGCCACGGAACGTCTGCTGGAGGACTGGATTCCCAAACTGGGCCCGGGTTACCGGCAGGGTGTCGCCCTAGTCGGTGACGATGCGTTCCACAAGGGCCAGAACCGCCTGAGTTCACAGATCCAGTCGGCGTCGTCGAATCCGGCTGACGACGGATCCCGATGGCGCCTGATCCGAGATGATGCCTATAGAGGATTATGTAGCTGTCGTACCGCCACTTATCTGGTCACCGACTGGGGCTCCCGCTTCCGAGGAGCGGCCGTCTGGGGATTCTGAGGCCGGTTCGTCTATCGCTCGATCTCGGTTCTGTAACTGATCTAACGAGGCCCCAACTGGCTTGCCGACAAGGGGTGCCCACAGGGTGCCTATGAAATGCTCCCTCTAATCTGGGTTGGTGCTTGAAACCGGCCAGATTTGACCCCGTTCGCAGTAAACGGAATCAACAGTTCTTAGAGGGTTGCTCTAATGGCTCCTAGGTCTCAGGGGACCCTGAGGAGGGGGTTCTGGCTTGTGGGCAAGTTCCCCCGAGAGTGCCCTCAAGATTCAACCCACTCGATTAGTCCACGGACAATCGAGGTGGCGCCGCGACCGTTGACGTAGATCACTTCGGTGTTCTGGGCTGTCGCGTCTCCGATTGCTCTCGTTGCGGCGTGTGTGGCCCTGCTGGTTTGGATTAGTAAGACGTCGACGCCGCGCACCATTGCCTCGAGGCGAGAACTGTTTACATGGTCGTGGGAGAGGGTCACGTCAACGGAAGGCCATAGTTCTTTGATCCAGTCGGATGCTCTGCGGGCCGCCGGTTCAAGCAAGGAGTAGATGCCGACACGTCTGAAGGATTTCTGGCTAGTGCGCCGCGTCGACTTGTCGTCCGTGTCGGTAGTGAGAAAAGAAGTTTCGTGACCACCTACTTTGAGAACCTTTGCCAGGAGGCGAGCGTCGGTGGTTTCCAGGAGGCCGGTCCAGGACTGTGCAAGGACGAGAGCGTTTGAAACCAGCAAGTCTCGAGCATCGGGCTCTGTGGCAGCGGAGAGCAGTAGGAGGTCAAGCGCAGACGCGAGCCATGCAGCGTTGCGCGGTCCCAGTTGGGAGAACTGGGACCCAATAGCGCTGATGAGATTCTGGTACTCCGTCGATGAGCATCCTGAGACCAGGAGTTCGTCGAGCAGTACAAGTACTGCCTCCCGCTCTACCTGACCTGCTGCACTTGTCAGCAAGATCTCGACGATGAACGCGACAAGCGGGACCGTCCCGACGGCGAGCTCGGTGTTCTCGTCAATTAGCCAGTCGGTCAGGATTGGGAGGCCGTTTCTAATACGATCCCGCCGTTGGTCGCTAAGTCCCTCGAGAAGCGCTCCCTCAAGGGCAGCAGACTCATCAGGCTCCAGATCCGTCGGCCGCCCCCACGTTGTTGCCCATTCTTTGAGTAGGTCTGGTCGGTCCGGCCATTCGCCGTTGAGCCAGTTGACCCACCCGCTTGGTGCGTCTGTTACTCCGGCACGTTCTTGGAGACTTGTGTGGAGGTTCCTTTCGACCGCCTGATCGAGGAGTTCAGCCCTGTCGGTGTCTGTGAGTTGATCAACGATTGAAAGTGCCAGACGTGCCGACTCGGCGTCGCCAAGGTTTGCCGCCGACATTAGGGCTAGGCCACTGTTCGAACCGCTAGGTGCGGAGCTATTGATGACCTCCAGGGCGCGGGAATACTCACCGATGAGGTAGAGGTCAAGGGCCGACTGTGGTTCTACCTCGACCTGGTCGGATACTCGGTTGCGCACTGCTGCTGCAACTACCTCGTCGTCTCCCCAGGTCTCTTCGAGGACACGCAATATGGCTTGTCGAGGCGATTCGGTCAGCACCTCTGTGAGAGCCAGGCATCGGGCACCGAAAGTAGAGCGGATCTGATCTGGATGGGTAACGAGATTGGGCCATTCGTCATCGATCCTGTTACCGAGTTCTTGCCAGTTGGCATCTGGACCGGCAGTTAACTCTGGTTCGATTAGGAGGGCATTCACGGCCGCCGCTAGATGGGCAGTCACGTCAGGGGGACGAACTAGGCGCAAGATGCCCTCCAATCGCGCATAGTCACGGATTTCTTCGGGTGTTCCGAGCCTGCCGAGCAATTCGATCCGGAGAAATCGGATGTTGGTTGGCGAAAGCAGGGCCCGATCTTTTAGTTCGTCAAGGGCCTCTTCAGCCGAGCCTCTGTCGGACGCTATGAGGCTCTCGTAGAACTGGCGGAGGATTCGACCTACGGGTCTTGGAAGGTCCGGGGAGCGTGCGGGTGCAAGATCCCAAGTATCAACGAGTGAGGCCACGTTCACCTGAGCCTGCTCTTGCCATTGTTCCTCAATCTCGACCTTGAGAATCGTTGAGTCAGGGAACAACCGAAGCACCACGAGATCGAAGCCGTCACTGGCCTGGTTTACGGTTGTCAGAGCAGTTGAAAGTGGAGGCCCCAACCACGCATTGAGTTCCTCGGAGAGGATTCTTGTATCGCGGTCGGAAGGAGCGAGCCCATACCACCTCATTTGGTTGTCGATGCTTGCCGGGAGAAGCGTCCTCTTGTCTGTTTGGCTCAGGCGGTTTTCCAGGGTTGTGAGGAGGTTCCCAGATCCTTCCTCAAAGGCGTCTCGGTCCACCTCGTTGGGGGATGAGTAGAAGGTGGCGAGAGGATCAGTTCGTTCTGTCACGGCGCGCCCCAACGGTCTTTGTAGGCATTTCGTGTTCTTCCGATCAAGTCTGGGTCGTCGCTAATCTGGATGACCTCTTCAAGTCTGCGTAGCCCATTGAAGGTCAGGTTCATCGAACCGCTGATCAAAATGTGTGTAGTGAGGATGCCCTTTTCGTGGAGTTCCTCTCCAAATCTGATGGCCAGTCGACTCTCGAAACCCCGTTCCGCACATCGCCGCTCTAACTGGTTGGTGAAGGACTGGTTGTGGTCGATCGGTCGACAGGCGATGGTTATCGAACCCCCTAGTGCTAGTTGATGGACAAGTAACTCTGTTAGTCGGATCCATCGCTGGGGGAAGTCGGGGAGGAGGCCGCCAAAGCGTCCGGTCCGATTGTCGATGATAGGGACATCGGAGATCCAAGGAGTCACTATCCAGATCGGCTTGCTTGGTGCTTGTAACTCGGCGACGAAGAGCGCCTGCAGGGCATCGGCGAGTTCTTCGCGTGCGGAGGTTATTGTCGTTCTGATCTGGCGCGTTGTCATTGGTGCGCCTCTCGGAGTTCGATCTGGACGTCCCAACCACGCCCGGATCTCCTGAGCCCAACGAGCCTTGGGTGCAGTTCCAGTACTCCGCTCGTGGTCGGTTCGGTCAGTAGGTTCCGGAGGGTCGCGGCAACGGTTTGCTTGTCGGTGCAGCGGAGGACGCAACTGCCCGATGCCCGAAGCCTCTCATCGGCGTCGATCCGCCATGAGCCCTCAGAGGCCAACACTGGGTCGCGTCGATCCACTCCGACGTCGGCTAGAAGGAGTCTCTCGGTTGGTTCTAGTTCGGCGAATGGGTTGTAGTTCTGGAGGCTTGCTTCGCGGACGGTGCGGCCACGTGTCCACAGAAGCCCGACGACCTGTCCGATCAACCACTCGGCTCGGTTCGGTCCGCCGCCGGTTTGAACGAGAACTTGCTGGCGGAGGACTGGATCCTGAACCGCTAGGTATGCAAAGACCCTGAGATCAATCTCGAATCCGAGACCAGTTTCGATGCGGTTCCATTGCTCAAGCAATTGATGAGTCAAATCGGCAAGGCTCTGGTCGCTACCGGGGCGCAGGAAACGGGTTGCCATGGCGGTTGTTATCGATGGATCGGCATCGAGACCTTCTTCGAACATCACCTGTCGAAGTTGGCTCCAGGCCGCGGTAAGGGTTTCAAGGTCGGTCGCCGATCGCACCTGCTTCAGTGCGGAAGCGAGTGGCTCCGTACCACTATCTGTCAGGAATGATTGGAGGGTCTTGTCGACTCGTTCACCGGCGCAGGGCTCTAGCGCTGCCGAAACGAGGGCCCAGAAAGTCCGGGGGTCCTCGACGTATTCTTTGACGAAGGCTTCGATGACGCCCATGCCGCCTGGCTGATTTTCGCTAATCCAGATCTGCGCAGATTCCGGAGCATCTTCTCCGGAAGGTTTTGTTACGTCAGGTAGGAGCGACTCGGCGTCCACGTCCGGGCAGAGCGACTGGATAGCTTCGGTCAGCGCCGCGGTGAGGGTGGCCAGATATCGATCTTGAATCCAGGGCAGCCAGTCAGCAGTTGGTTCCTCACCGAGTTCTCTGGCTAGTTCATGGACTCGTCCGAGGACGTCAATATCGGAGATGGCCGAGCGGATCTCATCAACGAGGTGTCGGTCTGGGTCGTTGTCAGCAGGATCGGGTGCACCAAACACGTCTCGGGCCGCATCGAGAATCGAATCGCTAAGTTTCTCGGGGGTGAGTTCCTCGTAGGTCTCGGTGACCGGTCGGCCGTTGGCTTTGATAGCCACCACAGAAACAACGAGTTGAAGGATCCAGCCCCGAAGGAAGGACGATGGGATCTGCTGCATCAGGAGTTCGTCGTCTCTGAAGCGATGTTCCAGGTGGGCGACACGCATTGATTCCCACAGGCCGGGGACTGTTCGATCGGTGAGGATATTGAGTTCGGGGAGTCGAACGTTGAAGGCGACGGCGTCGACGTCTGATGAGAATCCGAGCCCGACGCTTTCGCCGTTCAAGGTGACCCGACGCCGCGTGGCCGAGGGATTGGGGGCGATCCTGTAGTCGAGGTCGAACTCTCGGGCATAGCGCCAGACGGTGAGAGGGCATCTGTGGCGGTGAGTCATCGCTCGGAGCCCAAGGATCCGGTCGGCCCAGTCGCCGGCTAGTGGGCGATCGAGGTCAAGCGCACTGGTTTCTACGTGGAATGCGCCGGTCCAGAGCCAAGTGCCGGAGGCCGAGTCAGTCGTCCCTGGAGGCGGGCGGTCGAGGCTTAACTCACGTGGCTGAATGAGTCGGGTCTGTGGATCGTCTGGAGGGAGTGGGAGGTCGATGTAGTCGACGCAGAAGTCTTCAACTCTCAATACCTCGTCAATGCCCGGAGGCGGCGGGAGCCACAGGCGTTGCCTCGCCCCGCGGAGGGCGTGTCGGTAACTGACGCTTCCCGGCGCGTACTCCCTCATCGCCTGAGCTATGGGTTCGGTGACGCCCTGATCGGTTGCCCCATCGAGGTTGAATGGTGCAGTTAGTCGGACTTCAGGAATTTGAAGGTCTTGGAATAGCGCGTGGGGGACAAACTCGGCGATCGGGTCGGTCCGGCGATAATCGTCCGGTAGCGGTTGAGTGGAGGCCATCGCCTCCAAGCGTCGAATCAAGGTCGGGATCACCGAGGTGACGATTGCTCGTGGATGGTCCCAGAGGATCGAGCGGACGTCCTCCTCGTCGATGCTGAGCGCGTAGCGAAGCGAGGTGGTGAGTTGTTCAATCCCTGACTGGGAGATCATTTTCCGCGCTTCAGTCGCTGCCCTAGCCGCTCTTGAGCGCTGCCCGTCGCGGTTGGTCCTCCATCGTTGAAGCATTACGTCGCGTAGCCGGGTGTTGCCGGCGTGCCGGGCTAAACGGTCAAGTAGCCACCAGGTCGCCTGCATCTTGAGAACGACTCGGTTTCGGATCGGGAGGTTGCTGGGTAGGACGACTGGGTCGAACAGGGTTTCGTAGGCCTGGAAGGCAAGGCGGTCTCTTCCATAGTCGGAAAGGACGATCACCGCCCACGGCCGCATCAACGGATCGCGTCCTGCACGCCCTCGACGTTGAAGAAACTGGGCGGCCTCCCGAGGGGCTTTGTGCTGGAGAACTGCTCCGACTTGAGGATCGTCGAAGCCGACCTCTAGGGAAGCGGTCGCGACAACAATGTCGTCGCTGATCTCGACCCCCTTGTCCTTGGAGGTGGTGCGGCCAACCTTCACATCCTTTCCCAGTGTTCCGAGTCGATGGTGGGCGAAGCTCCAGAGTTGTCCGACTGCGTCGCGAGCAGTGTCATCTCGACCGGGAGCTCTGAGCATGGCCAGACTCCCCGTTGGTCTGCGGTTGACTCCGCCCGGCATCCACCCCTCGGCGTCCTCGAGTTGTGTGTGGAGACGGTTGACCACGTCGATCTTGTCGGTGAACACGAAGAGGCGTGAACCAAAGGTCCCGCCGCTTGGTTGGCCTAGGGTCGGGTCGAGCATTCTCCGCAGAAGCATCGAGGTCTGAATGGTTGTGGAGAGAAGAGACGCCTGAGATGCAGGATCCCCGCGTAGGGCTAGGAAATATTCCCTCCCCACTTCCTCCAATTCGGTGTCGACCGGAGTGACAGTCACCATCTGAGCAGTGCTAAGGCCGGTTAAACCTGAGAAGAATCCGGGTGGGTCAGCCAGGGTCGCCGACAGGCCGACGATGTGAACCGGGTGTCGTAATCGGTTACGCCACCGTCGGAGAAGGTTGGCGACCTGGGCACCATGGACGCCGGAGTAGGTATGGATTTCGTCCAGGAGGAGGAATGCCGGACCTGAGTCTTGGTCGCCGACGAGGATTCGGGGCATCGAACCAGAACCAAGGTTCCGGTTGAGCATCTCAGTGGTTGTGAAGAGTATCTCTGGGGGTTGGGATTCGAGACGGTCACGGGTGAAGACGAGGGACGTCACCTTGGTGTCGCATGATTCGCATACCAGGATCTGGTCCTCTCCGGCCCCCGGGGGCCAGAGGAGTTTTCCGTCGCAGTCGTCTTCCAGACAGTCGACGATTGGGCATTCCAGGCCATTCTCGCGCTGTTTCCAGCCAAGGTAGTTCTGTGTTTCAGCATGGTGGCGGTTGCGCGGGCAGTCCCCGTAGAGCACACCTAGGTGCAGAGAGATGCCTGTCGAACTACGTAGGGCATCCAGCGATTTGAGGAGATTCTTGAGTTGGTCCCGAAGGAGTTCCGTTCTGGGGTAGAGGGCGATCAGGCGAGGAGTGGCGGAACCGGGTGTTGCAGCGAGATCGCTTAGAGCGCCTAGGTAGAAGGCGAGGGTCTTGCCTGATCCTGTGCCGGCGGTGATGCAGGTACCCCGGTTGATGTCCTTGCCGGCTGTCCCGAGCATTCGAAGGGTCGAACGAGCTTGAAAGGCTGAGACTTGTCGGTCGCCGAGGAGCGATCGGAGTATCTCACGACGTTGATCAGAGAGCGGTCGATCTGTCTGTTCGGCGATGGACTCGATCAGCGAATCGGAGGAGATGTCCCTGCGGGGCACTAGTCGTGGTCTGCTCAGGAACCGGATGTCAGAGACCAGTGGCTTGGCTGTGCGCCAGTCCTTCCCGTGGAACCACTGCCGGAGTCCAGCAGCTAACCGCACCGTCTCCGCCATACGTGTCCGGTAGCGAGTGTTGGCGACGCCTTGTTCCACAATGAGGCCTTGGTCGACCAAGTCGTCCAAGAGATCCTCGGGGTCGATCGTGGGTTCGGCCGCCTCCAGGATGGTCAGGATTTCGTCTTGGGTGAACGATCCGTCAACGATGCCCCAACTCAGTAGTGGGAGTTCATGGCTCTCGACCGCCGTGAGGGCACGGGCGAGGACTCTGTCGGTCACTGGTCAGGCTTTACTTCGTAGTCATCGAGCTTCTCCGCATTGCTGAGTTTCTTGAGGAGTGCGGCGGTCATTTCTTTGAGTGGGAAACCGTCGGTCGCGGCTCGTGTGATGAACGCCCGCACGTCATCATCTAGTTCAGCTACTGCCGCCTCGGCGTTCTCAACGGCCTTCTTGAGTTTGGTGACTAGGGCCTCGGTCTTGGCGCTCCACTGGCTCCTGTTGTCGGCGCCGAGCTTTCCGTTGATCTCGTCTACTTCGCTGAGTGGGTCAAGCGTCTTGACACCGAATAACTTGGCAGCGTGGGCCTTGGCCTTTCGGTCAAGTGTTCCCCGACCCAGTCGTTCTGCTCGGCCCAAGAGTTCGTCGCAGTCGAATGAGTTCCGCCAGACGGCTTTACACCAACGTTTGACCTTTGTCCCTTGATCCGAAACCTTCTCTTCCAGGTCGGCACCTTCGGGTCGTTGTACGGCACTAAGTCCCGAACTCTCGAGGCTGTCGCGAAATGCCCGGACCGTCGCGTCGAGCGTCTCCTTGTCGATGTCGGGTATGCCCGTGACCTGCATGTCCTCTCGGAATGAAGCCGCCCTCTTGTTGGTGTTCCCGACTTCGTTGAGGAGGCCAGTGATGGTTTGGGCCCGATTGGCCATAGCCGCATCAACGCCGCGCTCATTGTGCGATCCGAGAAGGGTAACTAGGTCGTCTGCTCGTGTGATCAGGGTCATGGGTGGATCGCCCCCAGTGAGGTTTCGTAACTCCCGAGAGCCGTCAGGACCCCCGTCAAGGCTTGTGTGTGATCGTTTGCGCTACCCGAGGCGGATCCCGCCTGACCAAGGGCTTTCTTGACTCCGTCAAATTCCGGGTCCGCTATCACGCAGAACTTGGCAACTGCATACGCGTGGTTTGCCTGAGTGCTGGCCACGAAGCACACCTTCTCGAGGAAAGTTGGATCGTCTCCATCCAAGATGGAGACCAACTCGGCTATCGAATGGTGGGCCACTGGGTCGGCGTCCTTATCGAGTGCCCCAAGCGTCGCAAGGCAGTCGACGTTGTTGAGTTGTCCTTCCCTGTTCGCCAGGTGAAGGGCTTCGAGGACTCTGGCGGTTTGCTCAGACCAATTCTGGCCCTGATCGATGTGCTCGCTGGCGGTTGCGCATTTGACCAATGCCCGCCATTCGGCCTCCGTCGCTGTCCGGGTTTGGGTGAGGAACGTCTTGACCTTCGGCCCGGCTTCGGCCTCTCGGAAGTCTCCGCTATCGACGAATGAGCCCACTGTCGCGATGAGCCGACTGGCATCAACGACATGGACCGTCCCGCTGCCCCGCGACTCACCGACCATTTCCAGGATGTCCTTGTACAAGTCGGCGTGTTTCCCTTGAGCGCTTTCGACTAAGTCATGCCATTTCTTCGTCCGGTCGTCGCTCCTCGGCCCGTGAGGTTTCGGTTTGCGGAAGATCGCCTGGGTCAACTCGGGTGGGGTATCCGATTCTGGACAACTGCCAGAGACCAGTGTCGCCAACAGCAGGGTTTGGACAGCGATCTCAAGGCTGCCGGCGTTGGCGGTTTCGATGTGTGAGGCCACGGTATTAGTCCACTCGTCAACGGCATTGGCAGCAGCGATCCGATGTTCGTTGAGGCCGTCAAACGTGTCGCCCGTGGCATGCTTCAGGCGGATTAGTCCCTGAAGGGCATAGCCGACGTCTTCCGACTGGTCGATGGTCAGGATCGGGACCCTGTTTTGTTGCGTTGTGGAACCGACAACCACGATTGAGTGTTGCTCTGTTAGGGGGTTGCTCCCCGGGTTGCTGGGCGTGGCCCTGTCCGCGAGGTTCTCCCATACGACCTTACGGATGAGCGCACGAATGTCGTTCGCCTGTCGCTGGTTTAACTGTGCGACTCCTTGTGCCCAACTGTTGAGATTCTCAACGATTCGTTTATCGGTATCCGAAAGTCGACTTTCCCAGTCTTGAGGGTCGGGGACATCCTTCTCTTTCTCATCCTTCTCTTTCTCATCCTTGTCTTCGATCGGGATGAGTTCTACAACCGCCGTCGGGTCAAGGCCGAATGTCGTTAAGACGCTCGGCTTCAGTGAGAGTGCGACCTTTCCGTCCTGCAACGCTGCTGGCGAATCGGACCAATGTCGGGCAAGGAGGAGGCCCCTTTGGGAGTTTTCCGCCCAGTGGCGGCCAAGTGTGTTGACAATGTCGAGGTCGATTACGGGCGCGTCATCATCAAAGAATCGGGAGAACTCGTCGTTGGGAAAGTCCGAGTTCTCGACGGCGGCTGTTGCCCGCTGAAGGAAGTCCCCCAACCCCCGAACTGTTCGCCTGGGATCAAACCGTCCGTCGTCTCCCGCGTGGGCCTTCACGAAACTCTCGAGAGCAGATGCGTTGAAGGGGTAGAGGCCGTGGCCTTCCGGCGACTCTCCGAAGGCCTCGTGGCACACGGACTCGTGGGGGCAACCCTTGCAGGAGTTCTTTTTTACCTTTGAATCCTTGAACCGGCCGGCGTTGAGATACCGGCCGATGAATGAAACGGCCTCCTCAGGGGACAGGGCGTCAGTCCCGTAAGGGGTATCCAACCAGTAGGCGTCGTCGCAACGATCCGTCACCGTTTTAACGCCACGGAAGTGGTATTCGGTGACCGCGAAAATAACCCGAAGAGGGCACATCGGTGGACTGCCGTCGACGGGGTTGGGTGGCTCGACGATGGCGTCGAGAAACTGTTGTTCTACGCCATGGAGAACCGTCAGGTCCTCGATGTAGAGAGCCAGTTCTTCGCCGTTGGCCTGCTGGTGTACGTGCCGGCGAAGTTCTCGGAACACCTCGACTAAGGAGACCTGGTTGGAGATGAACACCTGTCGGATAGCGCTCGGGAGGGCGTCGTTGATGAGTTCGACCGCGGCATTTCTGAAGAACTCATTGCCTGCCCATCTTCGCAAGGTCCTTTGGGTCGCGTCCCCGGCCTGGCTGATATTTTTCATCTCCAGAGGCAGGTCGGCCGTACTCACCTTGACTGAGTGGTCGTCAAAGCCGTCACCGTCGGAACGTCCGTTGCCGTGAAGGTCGACGAGTCGGCGGATTACTGCACCCTCTTCCGTCATGGCGCTTCGGGTGATGGCGTCCCTCAGAACGTTCGGGAGTTCACCCCGGATCTTGTCGAAGTTCTGCTGTTCGTCCTCTGTTTCCCTCTCGCTGGTGTGGCCGCCACGTTCCAACTCGATGGCAATGGCATCGATGAGTAAGGCTGGCAAGAGGTCGGGGGCCTCTTGAGCCGCGGGGGCCGTGAGGAGGTCCTCCCGGGCTTTTTCAGCCACTGGGCCGTCGAGTCCCTCAAGGAGTACCTCCACTACGTGCCGCAGACTGGTCCGGTTCTTGGGAAGTGGGATTGTCCGCCAACCTGGGTGCGCCTTGGTCTCCTCGTATACCCACCTGACGAGGTGCGACTTACCGGTACCGGCCTGGCCGACAACCGGGATGAATACGTAACCGTCGCCTCGAAGGGGTCCCTTGAAGTGTTCAACGATCTGATCCTCAAGCACCCAGTCGCCACCCTGCGGTTGGTCGATCGGTCTCTTCTGGGATCTGAGCGGATGGTGGACTGCCTTGAAGAGCGTGTCCCTGAGGTTGCCCACGTCGCGGACGAATGTCTCGTTGATTGCTGCGGGGTTCCAGCAGGCAAACCCAGGGAACTCGCTCATCAGTTCGTCCCCGATTGGGCGAGTGTCACCTCGGAGAAGTCCTCTCCATCGGCGTAGGTCACCACTCCTGGGTCGTCGGCAACACTCCTAAAATCAAGGGTTCCACTCCAGTCGAGTCTTCTGAGGGCGTCGGTTGTTGCCTGGCTTAGGCGATTTCGGTCGTCTGCGGAGCGGTTCCAGTTCTTTTCGACGAACTTCCGGTAGGCCCCTCCCTCTAGCACCGGAAGCGCAACTCCAAGGTTTCCGATGAAATCCTTGGCCGGAAGTATGTTGTTTTCGGCGAAGACCTCGCTGAGCACGTCACGGATTGCCACGGTCGGATCAGGGATCAACCTCCCGGATGGATCCCGCCAGGCAAAGCCGAGCGAACAGGCCCACCGGCCGAACGTTGGCCATCGAACACGATTGACGACCGGCCAGTTAAAACCTTTGTTCTCGTCTCCCTCGCGGGGACCGAAGTCCTCTTCCAGAAGCGTGTCTGCACGAGGTTCAGGGCCGGCTTCCATTCCTTCTGGGGCTCGCGTAGCGGGGATAGAGAGGTGCCAGGCGAGCGCATTGGTGAGGTCCCGAGCGCCCTTCTGGCTTCTCCAAGCGGCCCTGTTACGACTCGTGTCGAGTATCTGGGTGCGGGCGTGCTTGACAAAGGCATCGGTGCCGTCATGGATTGCGCTAGCCGCGGCAGCAGAGAGTCGCGTGATGTCTTTGTCGTCTTCAACTATGCCGATTTCGATGGCTTGAGTGAGATTGATCGACGCATCATTCTGACTATTCCTGATAGCACTGGCGGTGTTTTCGTCCGCTAGGCCGATCGGGGAGAGGCAGTTGATCAGACGGTCCTTGTCGTCTTGGAAGTTTGCGCACCCGGCCAGGTGGCGGGCGATGAGGACTATCACGCTTAAGCGAGTTTCTGGTGGGTTCAGCAGCGCCACAGCAAGGCCCTCCTCTACACGAAGGTTTCGATTGCTGACAGGTTATGGAATCCGTTGGAGTCTTGGAGAACTAGGTCACCTACGGGCATCTCTTTCCAGCCGATTAGAACGAAAAGCGGTGAGCGCCAACTTCCCTTCAACCACTCTGATGGGTCCCTTTCGGAGTCGAGAAGGATGAGAGTCGGTGTCCCCGGAGAGGTCGTCGGGTCGAAACTTTCGAGTTCGTCCACCATGTGGGGTGCAGTCAGGTCGGGGTTTCCCAGTGCGCCAAGGAGATCCTCTCGGAGGGAACTCGGGGTGATGATGAGCCGACAGTTGCCCTTTTCGGCGAGGAATCGGACTGCTTGGCCCAACTTTCGTGGCCGTAGTTGGTCAGGGCGCCTGTCAAGCCCGACGATGATTCGGCGACCGTATTCGCCGTTGAAGGCGTAGGCGTCTAATGCGGAGGTGTTGCTTTCGGATTCGGTGATTGCCGAAGGGATAGGAGATAGTCCGGTAAATGGAGTTATTCCATTCGTCCGACAAAACGGACATCCCCCACAGGAGGAGACGCACGTCGCTTGGTGGCATTGTGGAATTCCATTGACGAGGGCGTAGTTATCTGCGATGAGTTTCCCCGTGCATGACTCACCCTTGAGAGCCCGCTTCAGTTGCTTGAGGCTCTCACCCGAGTTGCCCGTCAGGCGCCTCCTCTCTGGCTCTAGCACGTCATCCCAGAACTCGTCAGTAGCGAAACCGCCTCCCACCCGCACGGTCACCCACCCACGGTCTTGTTGTGATGTTGTGACACCCTCTTCCCTGTCGTGGAGGTGGAAGTCCCAGGTCACTGCTCCTGCCCTGGCCATAAGCACCAAAGCGAAGAGGTTCCACTTCTGGTTGTACTCGCTGTCCTTTTCGAGCCATTCCGGAATCGCTGTGATGGGAAGTTGGTGGAGGTCTCCGCCTAGAGACCGCCTAGCGCCCCACATGGCTTCCCAACGACCTCTTGCGTAGGCGGCCGTCAGGTATCTCGGGTGGGCCATGCTGTCGGCGACCTTCGTGTCTTCCTTGGTCGCCAGGGTTAAGGAGATCGACGCCAGACCGTCCCGGCCTCCTCGGCCGACCTCCTGATAGAAGCGGTCCAAGCTTTCTGGAATGCAGGCATGGATCACACTGCGAACGTCTGGGATGTCAATCCCGAGGCCGAACGCCGACGTAGCGATGACTAGGTCAAGCTTTGCAGGACTAGCGTCGGTGTCGCGAAGGTCACGGAGGACGTCTTCCCGCCGAGTGGTGGAAGTGGAACCGTCGACGACGGCCATTCGATTAAAGCCACAATCCTTGAGGCGACTGCGCACGTGTCCCGGTGTGAGCGTTCCGGGCCGTTGTGCCTCTTTGAGTGTCGTGTAGATGATGGCTGGTCTAGGAAGGTGGCTTACGGCCTCGACAAGGTGTGTGATGCGGTCGTCATCCGTTAGAACTTGAGCATTCCAGAAACTGGGCTCCGGACGAGCCAAAGGGGCGGCTACTGACAAGAACCGCCCGGGTTTGCCGAAAAGTGCTTTGAGGAGGAGGAGGACGTCTTCGGTAATGGTGGCGCTTGCCAGGATCGTTCGGGGCTGTGGATGGCCTCCCTGCTCGGCCTCCCGGAGGAGATGGGTTCGCAGGCCGGCTAAGGCATGGAAGTGGGGACGGAAGGCGTCTCCCCACGAAAGGACCACGTGGGCTTCGTCGATGGCTAGAAGGTTGAGTCGGCCACCGCGGGCCGCTTCGCTTAAGGGTCGGGCGAGTCGGGTCACCAGCGATTCTGGGCTTGTGAACAGAACCCGTTGGCTGCCGTCCCGGATGCGACCAACGAACTCCTTTTTCTGTATGTCGGTCAGTCCACCGTGGTAGGCCGCTGGGGGATGGTTCCCGGGCAGGTTTTCGAGTCGACGTGCCTGGTCCATGGCTAGGGCCACTGTGGGCACCACGATGACTGACGTGCCGGACTGGTAGTGGAGGGCCGGTATGAGCATGGCGAGGGTCTTACCCGATCCGGTTGGGAGGTTGACCACGAGGGTCCCGCCGGGCTCTAGGAGCATGGCGCTGCGAACAGCGGCGCGTTGTCCCTCATTCCGGTAGGTCGGGATGCCGGGGTCGACCGATTTGACGAACGGGTCGACCGGGACCTCCTCAGCCTCCCTGCATGGTCGCAATGAAGACGTGTCTTGGTCCAGGGCACCTTGTTCCCAGGTTTCATCAAGCCATGTCGGCGTCCATGGCCTTGCTGTGATCCTTGTCCGACTGGAACGTGGGGCCTGTTTGGGAGACAAGCCGAACTGTGTCCAGGGAAAGTCTCCTGGAAAGAGACCATCGGGGAGGGTCAACTGGGACGACTGCATGTCGCCCTGGGTGTTTGCTTCCCTTTTTCGGCGTTCGTCTTCGGTTCGCAGTACTTGGCGGAGCAGAACGGCAAGGTCGTTCCGTATCGATGGGTTGCTACTGATACCGGCAAGAGTCTCAGATAGGCGTTCTGTTGGGTTGCCGCAAGATCCGCTTTCCCACTGGTCGAGGAGGTTCTGGGTTTGGGCTCTGTTCGGCATGACTTATACCGATGGATCGGCGAATATCGATGGATCGGCGAAGAAAATCACTCCGGCCCCCAGCAGGTGCGACTCGATCTCAAGTCGCTCTGGTACCGCGGCGACCAACTCGGAGAAGCCAGTGTGCTCGTCCACCGACAGGCTGACATCGTGGCGAGCAAGTTGTCGATCGCGTCGACGTCCTATGGTCTGTCGGAGCGCAGTGGCAGCCTCAGTTGGTCGACTCGTGTGACTAGGCCGTTCGGCGAGTTTCATGGTTGCGTAGTCGTGGGCGGCATTGCAGGTGCGTTCCCAATCGAATGGTTCCGTCAGGCGTTTGAAGAGGTCAGGTTCTTTGACCAGGTTTAGGTCGGGTCTCCATTGTGGAGGTTCGCCCGCTGGGTTTGATTCGTATTCCCTGAGAACCTCCTCACGGTCTACTTCGGCGCCGCTCTCAGTCAGGTAGATCGTTTCGACCACTGGTGGCAGAACCGCCTGGAGTTCTCGACGGAGCCACCGAATCTGACCGAGTGACCTCGCTGTTTCGAGGAGTTCCTCGTTCGGACCAATCCTTACGAGTTGGTCAGTGCGGAAGAAGGGGGTAGGTGGCACGTTGGGAAGTGGCCGTAGGAAAGCAAAGGCCACCCCCCGGTCCGTGCTGTCAAGGTGTGTTGCGATGTCGTCCATCAGTGGGAACCCGGCCCGTAGGATCTGGAGGCGGTGATCGACGGCGGCGCTGCGGCTAATGGCGATCCGTTTGTCATCGGCAAACCAGGGCCGAATGGCCCTCTCGAGAGGTTCGGGAACTTGGGGTCTCGCCTTCTTTTTCATGTACAACTTTCGGACCCCGGGATCCGTGCTGGGTTTACCAACCCCAATGTTCACCCCCTCAAACCAGTCGACCAATGCATCCTGAAATCTTGGGTCCTCGTCGCATTTTCTGAGGGCTTTGTTGATTTGACTGTGATCTACGTCGACCGAGTCCAGGGCGTCGTGGGCTTCGATTTCGCGCAACTCCTCCCTGAGGGCATCAGTTTGGTCGTCAACGGCTGACGCAAGAACTGCCGCTCCATCGGTTAACACCTGCTCTTGGAGGTCTGATTCGACATCAGCCAGCACGTATTGCAGTGAAGAAACCGACCTGTCGAAGACACCACAGCCGTCTGCTAGGAACGCGAACCAGTTGCGGGCGTAAGGCTGGTAGCCGAAGTGGATGACCACCGACGGGATCGGTTCGGTTCGTTTCCCCACGTAGCGATCGCACCGTCCAATGCGTTGTTCCAGTCGCGATGTCTCCCATGGGAGATCAAGATGGAACATGACTTCCGCTAACTGGAGGTTGATACCCTCCTCGCCGGTTTGATCGCAGAAGAGCAGTGTGCAGTCGTCGTCGGACAGCCAACGGTTCAACTCGGCGGCGTTCTCCTGGCGGGTGGCTGTAGCGACGTGCTTGGCGACTCGTTCCTCGCTCCACAAGGCGGCAACTCCTCTAGCGGCAAATATTGCTACTTCTGAGAAACTCGAAAATACCACCACCCTTTGCGTTCCCTTGGCGAGGGTCTCGTCTTTTAGGAGGTTCAAGAAGCGACTGGATACTTCGTCACATGTCGACTGGATTGCCGCTAGGGATTCTCGGCCTTCGCTGTTTGCCCATTCTTGGAAGTTCTTGTTCGAGGTTGCAGGGATCTCGAGGATCGCCTGTGGGGTTGACCCGCAACGTTCGGCAACCTCTCTTAAAGAGATCTTGGCTTCCGCTCTCGTTATCTCGCCCTCTTCAAGCAGGCCAGTGAGGTGACCTCTGTAGCCGTCAAGGAGGGCAACCCGGTGCATTTCCGACTCGTCTACGACTTCGCGTTCGAACGGACGTGCTCGTTGACGCCCCCGGACGAAGTGAGATCCATCGATCTCTGGTGTGCGCCGAGTTCTGAGGACGCGGTGATGGATCCGGTAGGCCTCGGAAAGGTGCTCACGCATCTGAATGATGACCTCGGCCAGCGAGGCACCATCGGCTACCTCGGCGTCTGCTACTAGTTCGGCCAGTCGAGCATCGGTAGGGAACCATCCTGTGAGCTGTTCGCCGAAGACCCTCACCTCAAATATCTCGAGGTCTGGTGTCAGCGCCTGATACGTCCATGCCAATGGCGATCGGAGTTCAACCCGCCGGGTGAACTCTTCGACTTGGTCTCGGCGGTAGTTCTCTGGATCAAGAAGGTGGAGGAGGTCGAGGAATCCGGCCTCGTTGGATCGGACCGGTGTTGCAGAGAGAAGGAAGATTTCTTGAGTGTCTTTGGCAAGTTTGGCAAGTCTTTCGATAGCGACATCAGTGGCAATTCCCGAGCGGGTCAGGCGATGGGCTTCGTCCACGACAAGGACGTCCAATCCTTTCTCCGGCCAGTCCTCGGAGTCAGCGTGCGAGAGAATCTCGATCTCCGACTTGTGTCCCCAGGTGATGAACTTGTTCTCAAGTTCAGCCTTCCACTGGCTACAGAGTTGATCGGGGACGAGGACCAGTATCTTCGCCTCGGGATGGAGGTCGATCCTCTGGCGTATCAGGGCGCAACTTTCGATCGTCTTTCCCAGGCCGACCTCGTCGGCGAGTAGATACCGCCTGGTCACATCTTGGGCGACCCTGCGCACCACCGAGAGTTGATGGTCATGGAGGTTGACCGAACTGAGGAAGAGCCCTTCGACCCCGGTTGATGCTGCTCGTTGCTGGTGGCAAGAAGTGATCAGATCGAGGCGCTGTCGGTACAACCTCGGGCTTTCGCCGGCCAACTCTGCAAGGAATAGATGGGGATTGTCGACGGGAGAGTCCCACCTGACCTCCATCTTGTCCTCTGCCACAACGGCGCCGTCTGGTGTTCCATCAGCTCGCTTCGGGAAGGCGACGACACAAGTGCCAGCCTGCGGGTCGTGGGCATCTTCGCCGTCTGCCCGGCCCACCTTCCACCCGGTCTCCTGTCGGACAAAGACACGGGTCTGCGTGGGGAGGCAAACTAGTTGGAGATCGGCGACCGGATACGACTTGTAAACGTACGGGTCGGGGACAGGACCGCTGAAATAGCGGACAGTGGCGGTTCCGTTCTCGGAGATTGTTGAGAGTTTCCCAAACCCATATTCGTCACCACTGCGGACGAACTTCCCAAGATGTCGGTCCGTGAGAATAGGCAAGAATTGTCCCTCGTTTCAGCGTGATCCCCCCCCCAGGGACGATAGGTCATCCAGTTGGACTTCTCCAACAGACACATCGGCCTCACGTTTGCGGAAGGTAAGCACCTTGTTTCATCCTGCGACCCCGGAGTATGGACACAGCCTCCTCCAGTCTTGCTACTGTCTGAATCTTCGATCTAGGCGCAGCCAGTTGTGAGGTGGTTGCTGGGCGGCGGTCTCGTCTACTGGCCTCAGCGTGGGGTTCGCATTCTGTATTCACTCAACAGACGCTTGGTGACAAGTTCTCGATCTTTGCCGAGGTTCTGGATGTCGTTCCACTTCCTGCGTTCGCCGGTATGGAAATCCCAGGAGCCACGGTCCCACCGGCAAATGGGCTTGACCAACTCAAGGGCTTCCACGAATGTTCGAACGGTCGGCTTGGCTCGAGTTTGTCGAGTCATGACTATCTCATCCATCAGGTAGGTCAGGCTGCGGACACCCGTGCCATGCATCAGTCGT
>Ga0302119_10000397_pt1 | contig 19421 bp, 12 predicted proteins | sample AG5_Tmax_MG_FD_203114 | JGI IMG/M metagenome (GOLD analysis project Ga0302119, IMG submission 203114) | Marine microbial communities from Western Arctic Ocean, Canada - AG5_Tmax | ecosystem: Environmental > Aquatic > Marine > Oceanic | place: Canada: Western Arctic Ocean | collected 2017-10-01 | reverse complement strand
GACCGCCGAAACCTTCAATCGGAACACCGGTATCGGCATCCAAAGCGGTTAGAAAGAACGCTGGAGATATCATGTAGACCACACCGCGTCCGTCGATTTCTGCATAGCCAACGCCTTTACCGTAATCGGCACGCATTGAGTATTCGCCACGTGGAGTATTCGGTTCACGATAAGACCAAATAGTTTCTCCGTTTTTAGGATCGATTGCGATTACGTGACGGTTATAACCAGCCACAGTAAAAAGTTTGCCATCGATATAGGAAGGAGTGGAGCGACCACTCACAGCGCCAAAACTGGCCCCATCCCATTCCCAGGCAACTTCAAGATCATTAAAATTGTCTGCCGATATTTCTGCTGCTGGTGTATACCGCGTATGAGCAAAATCATTGCCCAAGGTAAACCACTCAATCGAATCTTGAGCGACCAACAAACTTGAAAAACCCAAAAACATTAAGCCTGTAAGAATTCTTCCCAATTTTAGAGTATGCATGTACCTCTCCTGATTATTCTAACCTTGACCGGATTTAGACGCTTACTGCGTATTTTTAAGCCGAGCACAAAAGTACTATAAATAAGCCTGAATCTCTAATAAATCTAAGGTCTAGACTTGAAAACCGCTATTTTCAACTCAAGTCTTATTCCAATAGCTAAGCACTAAGACATGAACCTGAGATCAAATCCTTAAAACGTGCCGTTTACACTCAAAGAAAGGCTTCTTCCCGAACTACTGCACTGATCCTCTATTTCCTCAAGAATGCCACCAGACATACGCCCTACGAAGCGTTGGCGTTCTCGACAGAATTTAGGGTTGTTAAAGCCAGAGAGATCCAGACGAAAAGTGATATCGCCAAAAGCAATTACTTCAGCAAATGCCAGAGCGTAAGGGTCACCCGCGGACAGCTCAATATCGTCGATGTCATAGGTCTTTCTATTGCCGTCGAAACTATTGTTCCACGAAATGCCATAATTCATATTCCAACTAGTAATGTCATGGCGAAAACCGAAAGAAAGCCGGCCGCGATTATTGTAGGTAAATCTGCGATCAATGCCAAGAAATGTATCTGTGATATTAGAATCTTCAACATTTAGGCGCGAAGTAACCAAGAGGTTTGGCATGTCTATCATTCTCATGCGAATACTGGCATTAAGATTCATGCCGTATTTGTAACCTTCACCGACATTGCCGTTTGCCGCTTGCAATTTATCTTCTGAAGTCGATACATCGATTCGTTCTATGCGGTCCGTCCAATCTTCATAGAAAATACTACCATCAACTACACCAATATCATTAGGTAATCGATATTCTGCATTAATATCGTATTTCCAATACCACTCTTGACTAAGGTTCTCATTACCCGCTTGAATATTGCTGTCTTCGTCCCTGTTATCAGTTGCCGCAACAAAATCGTTAAAACTCAATTGTTCGACAATTTTCTCGATGGAACCACGTAATTGTAATCTTGGGGTTAGGTCATAACGAAAATCGACTTTCGGTTTAACAAAATCAAAATCCCGTTTGTTTGATACATCGCCACTCTGACTAATTTCGGATAACTCATAAAGTACCGAACTCTCCAAAGACATCCGTGAATTGATCACCCAGTTATGAATTACAAATGGCTCATAACGAATTTCTTCAACACTTGAATTTGCATTAGACACGCTAACCGGAATCAATCCGCCATGGGCGGCTGAAGGTGCACCTGTGCCAGATGCAAGTCCGAGGGTAAGATTCGAATCTAAAATTGTTTGCGCTCGCTCTGCTCCAAATTCGATATCTTGACCTTGGGCAATATCCATCGTGTAGGACCCGCGCACAATTCTCTCCCGAGTCGTGCTGGATGAATCCAAAAAGAGATTCTTATCTTCTGAACCATCGGCCGCCACGTTCCAGCGATTTCGCACATTTCCTCGAAAGGATTTGTTGCTGATAAACAAAACCTTAAAGCGATCACCACTTGAAGTATTGAACTCGTAGTCACCACCTAATTCCCAATTTTCTGTATCAATCGGAGTAGCTTCCCGCTGGAGAGCAATTAGGCGAGGGTTCACTTTTAAATCTGTCGTCTGACGATCCAATCCCGAATCCGAATCTCCCTCCCGGATTAGGGCATTGAAACGGGCACTGCTATTCGTATTGATCTGATAATCGAGATTGGTACTAAGTTGAGCTGAGTTGCCGTCGGAAATTCTATCCTCGCGAACTAAATCGTTAGGAGAAAAATCACCTAAAATACTATTCTCTTTGCTGATGCTATTAGAATAATAATCTTGAGATTGAGCATTGAAGAGGAAATTAAGTCCACCCTGCTGGCCGCTGTAAGATAAATCTACTCGTGGTGAAACTGTATGATCTCGAGATCGCTCAACTCTGGCCTCATAGGAAATACTCGAACTACTTAGTTGATCAAAAAGAACAACGTTGATCACCTGGCCACTACCACGGACATCAAGATCACCTGAAGTGCCACGGATAATTTCGATGTAGTCCACTTGGTCAGAAGTGATTCGAGCAAGCTGCCCGCCGGTGCTATTATTTTTACCCGCAGTACGCTTGCCATTAATTAAAATTTCACTACCACCGCTGCCGCTGCCAAAACCACGACCACCACCACCACCACCACCATGGCTAAAACCACCTGACGATCGTCCTCCTCGACTAAAACCACCACGGCCACCTGAACCACCGCTAGCACCTGGAATACGATCGAGCATATCCTGTGCTGAAACCGGAGCAAATTCTGCGAAGTAAGACGCCGGATAAACCACTGTGGAATCTTCACCCTGACTTTCTTGAGCAATTGCAGATGAAGAAATGCCCATTAACACGACGAGAATGGTGTTGAAGAAATGGGATCTAATAATTTGTTCTAACCGTGTCATGCAAAAACCTCTGATAAGCTGCAGTAGCGCTAGCGAAGCCAGCGTTGTTTCGAGAAATCTGATTACTACAGCGAGGCGCGATTATAGACCAGAACCAATGCCCAATATGTTACGAATTGTATGTGACTCAAGGGCTTGCGAAACGAAATTTTCAAGGTCTAGAAAAAAGACTTTTGACAATCCCAAGTATTGTATCTCAATACGGGTACAGTTGAACTTTAAGCCACATACCAAAATCATGAATTTCACCATAAATCTTAAAGAAGGCGTCCTAATTTACCATCAAATCGCCAATCAGACTCGCTACACGGGTGCGTCTGAACTACTTCAACCGGACGAGGAAATCTCGGCGGTGCAGCCTCTGGTCCTGAAGCTGAATGTGCTCCATTCTATTCATGAAGTTTGAACCCCGCTGTCGCCTTTTTTGTTGTCTACTACATTCGTAATATGGTCCTGGTTAAGTTGAGTTTTACGGAATATTCCAAAACCCATATATGCAAGACCTATAGACAACAGCGGGTTGAGATAATTAAAAAACGCCCACGGAGCAAACTCCAACGGTGACATGTTGAGCACCCCTGTAATAAACGCGCCCGAAGTCGTCCATGGGATAAGCGAGGTACTTAAGGTAGCTCCCTCTTCCAGACAACGAGACAGCATGTGTTTCTCTAGACCATCTTCTTCGTAAGAGTCTTTGAATATCTGCCCGCCGAATATGATAGAGAGATAACCCTCGCCCATACTCATGTTAGAGACGACGCCAGCGCCAATCGTGGCCGCCATAAGGCTCGCGGAACGCTTGATTCGCATCAGTAACCCACTCAGTAGAACTCGAACGAAACCTCCGCGATCGAGAATGCCACCTAGCGATAATGCGATTAGCGCCAATGACATCGTCCACATCATACTTGTTATGCCTCCTCTGGTAAGGAGTGTATCGAGTTGTTCTAGCCCCGTATTCGCAACATAGCCAGTGTGCAAACTATTTAGTACCTCAGTAGCGGTTCTATCTTGAGTCGCGACGGCCAGCACAACCGCTGTCCCAACACTGGCAAGCATACTGACTTCGGCCGGAGTTCGTTTGAGGCTGAGGGTAAGCAACACAATTAACGGCAGCAGAGTCAGTGGGCTGATAGCGAACTCAATATCGAGATGTTGAGTTAATATCAATAATTCTTCTGCAGAGAGGGTCTTACCGCTGTAGTACAATCCAAGTAGTGTGAATAAAATAATACTAATGATATAAGTCGGGACCGTGGTGTACAGCATCGACTTGATGTGAGAATAGAGATCTGTGTCTGCACTCATGGCCGCTAGATTAGTTGTGTCTGAAACTGGCGACATCTTGTCACCAAAGCTCGCACCAGAGACGACCATGCCAGCCACCAGTGGCAGCGGAATGCCTAAAGCGGCACCTAGCCCCATGAGAACAACACCGATCGTAGCAATTGTTCCCCATGCCGTGCCGGTGGCAAGCGACATAAGGCTACATAACACTAAACCAGCGGGTAGAAAGAAAGTGGGGTGGAGTAAGTCCAGACCATAGTAGATAAGCCCGCCGATCGTTCCACTTTCGATTAATGCAGCGACGAGTATGCCAATTAGGAAAAAAATAAAGATCGCGCCCAGACCTTTCTCAATGCCCGAAATCATTGCAGATTTGATTTTTAGGTAGCTGAAGCCTAGCAGTGAAGAGTGACCCGCAACCCACACGAGCGCGATTACCAGCAGGCTATGCAGGCTAATGTCCAACCATAGCATTCCAGAAATAACGATCACGATGACACCACCGAAACAGATCAGCGAATGCAAAAAACTAGGATCTTGCTGGTCTTCCGTAGAATTAATCATGGTGCGATATTGTATTCATATGTTGAGGGACGTTACTAATTCAAATGCTTAGTTCAAATTCTACCCTTGCGAATCAATGAGGCAACTATAACTATTCTTATTCGAGGAAATAAGGGCCTGCCCACATTTAGCTAGTCAACAAAAGTATCCCATTCTCCTTAATTTGCTTTAATTCCTCACCCTTTCTTTAAGTGAGTTAGTAGCGATGAAAGATCGATCCAGGTCAGTTACAAAGAAATAACTAATACACCACAGAGCCAGAAAAACCGAACCGATTAGCAACAAAGTGAATGCTGTGTGTTTTAAAGATACCTGCATAGTTCCTGGATATGGTGGGGAAAGAAGGCTTTGTATCGCACTGAGAGGAAGTCAGTTCCTGTTTAATCAGTATCCGAAGCCAGGCAGTTGGAGATTTCTCCTCACTAATCTGCATCACTGCAACAGCAATCTACATCTTGAGTAATTATTGTCCCATTGAAGCAGTATTGCGTGCATTTGCATGTGCACTCTCACATTAAATTAAATCGTATGCTGTGTATCTGCTCAAGCACCAACACATCTTACCATACCTAGGCAACGCTCGTCCCCAGAATACCTTATATACATAACTCGAAAACAGTGTTCGCATCGACAATAAGCTAATTTCGATTAGCGCTTCTGCTGGCAAGCCCAAGACTTTCAGCGTGCAATTAGAAGACTGACGCGATAGTTTCTTAGGTACAAAACTTTCATAATCACAATAACAAAGGCTAATCGAGATCTTATGAAAATACTCTCTCAACAATGGCAAGACTATCTGAATTCTCCTTTCTCTCGACGGCACTTGCTGCGACTGGGCGCGCAGCTTTCTGGTGCCCTGGCTCTTGGAGCAGTGCCGGGATTACTGCATGGTGCTGCACGCCGGTTGACAAGTTTGCAGGCGGACCCATTTACTCTCGGTGTTGCTTCCGGCGATCCCACTGCAGACTCGGTAGTGCTCTGGACTCGACTGGATAATGATATTTTGCGAGAAATGGGAGCCGAGCTGGATACCATCGAAATCGCCTATGAAATTTCCACTTCAGAATCTTTCAGGAATGTGCTTCGTCAGGGCGTGATTGTCGCGCCTGCTGAATTGGGCCATTCGGCTCATGCCGAAGTTCGAGGTCTGCAGGCGGAAACAGTCTATTTTTACCGTTGGCAATTAGGCAATGTCACTAGCCCAATCGGAAGAACCAAGACAGCAGCAGCTGCCGATGCGGATATCCAACAGCTCAGATTTGCCATCGCCTCTTGCCAGCAATATGAACACGGCTATTTTACCGCGTACCAACATATGGCAGATGAAAGCTTTGATCTGATCGTGCATCTCGGCGACTATATTTACGAAAGAAGTTGGGGCCAAAACCTCGTTCGCGCCCACGAAGGTCCTGAAATTATAACACTTGCTAACTATCGTGCTCGATACAACACTTACAAGTCTGACCCGGATCTGCAAGCAGCTCATGCATCTGCTCCGTGGATTGTCACCTGGGATGACCACGAAGTGGATAACAATTATGCGGCTGATATTGGAGAAGATGATCAAACTCCTGAGCAACTGCTAATGCGCAGAACCGCGGCATATCAAGCCTTCTATGAATTTATGCCGATCCGTCTACCAGTGGGCAGGCAAGGCCCAGATATGCCCATCTATCGCCGGCTGCGGTTCGGCAAGTTAGCTGAATTCAATGTGCTCGATACACGCCAGTATCGTAGCGATCAAGCCTGTGGCGACGGTCGAAAACAGAGCTGTGCGGAACACCTTGATAGTAGCAGAACCCTGCTAGGTGGGGCGCAAAAAGAATGGCTCTACAATGGCCTCGCGACGGCCGATGCCACCTGGAATGTATTGGCACAGCAGATAATGGTAGCAAGTCTTCGCTCAGTTGGTGACGTAGGCGAAGAGCTATGGCCCATGGATCTGTGGGATGGCTATCCGTTCGAACGACAGGAATTACTGAATGTCCTTGACCAAGCAGCAACGCCTAACCCTGTAGTTCTCACTGGCGATATTCACTCTAATTGGGCAGCCAATCTACAGTTAGATTTCGATAATGAAAATTCGAAAGTCGTAGGCTCCGAATTTGTCGGAACCTCAATTACTTCAGGCGGCGATGGTAGAGACATGTCAGATTATGGAACTGCACTGTTAGATAATAACCCTCACGTGAAATTTTATAACGCGCAACGCGGCTATTTATGTGCAACGCTAACACCTTATCTATGGAAAACTGACTATAAAATTTTACCCTTAGTCACCCAAGCCGGCGCTGACATCAGTATACGTAAAACCTATGTCACTGAAGCTGGCAACCCCGGCGTACAGGAAGCATGAAATAATTCAGATCGAAATTCTGAATATTAATAGGACATAGTTACAGGGTATTTCTAGTGGTATGTTACAAATTCAAGCCAATAGAGAGGGGACACCCCATACCAACAAAAAATAGCGCACAGTTCTAGTTAAAACGATCGAAATTTACAACTAGTACATTCATAAGGTGGGCAGAGTCAATCTACAGTAGTTTTGAAAGTTTGTATTTATCCCTTTTTAGATAATTATTACTTTCGAGAGTACTTTCTAAGGGCCATACCGCCGGTTAAAGAACCATAGACATTACCCTCTGCATCGGCGATTACACCCTCCTGGGTTCCAACTTCTGAGGGATCATCAATAAACTCAAAGACTTCTCCATCGTTGACACTGCCGATACGAATGCCTCGCTCAAAGCCGGGGTTAGTTTGAGGACTTGAAGAAGAATCGGTGACATAGAGTATGTCATTGCCATCGATATACATGCCACTGGGCCGACCAAACTGACGCCACTGGTCAATAAAATTTCCTTGTTGATCGAAAATCTGCAATCTATTATTGCCCCGGTCTCCCACATACAATCGGCCTTGAGAATCCATCGCCAAGGCATGAGGAGTATGAAAGTTACCTGGCCCTTCTCCTGGACTACCCCAGCTTAATAGAAATTTCCCTGCGGCATCGAATTTCATAATGCGGGCATTGGATGCTCCTCCATGCCCATCGCCAACGAAAATATCACCATTAGGCGCTACATAAACTGAAGAGGGTTGATTGAATTCATCTGGACCGTCACCGAGCTGACCGGCTTTGCCCAAGGTCATTAAGAGCTCGCCTGAAGAGCTGAATTTAAATACTTGATGGCCTTTGCCATCCCGTCTGGAGTCTTCTCCATTCGGCCCTTCACCATCGGCAACCCAGACATTGCCCTCTTTATCGACAAAATTACTATGAGGACGAATGAACATGTTCTGACCGAAGCTTTGTAGTAAGTTTCCGGCCAGATCAAATTGCATAATCGGCGCGAAGTCCGAACCTACGCAGTTATTAGCACCGCAGCGATCGAAAAGCCAGATGCTTGATTGGTCAGGATGAATAAAAATGCCGGCAGCAGAACCTATTGGTCGATTGATTGGCATTTTGAAAAAACTTTCATCCAAGGTGTAGTTAGGGCTGGGCGTACTCATCGGAGTCGGCTGAGCAAGCAAGCTTGCATTTGCACAAACAAGTGCTCCGCTTAAAAAAACTATCTTACTCAGCCTAATCATGAGAAATCCTAATTACGTAAAGCAAAAGTCGACAGCGAGTTACCTGAAATCACCGAAACATATTGCACGCCATCTACCATGAATGTAACTGGAGCCATTACAATTTGTCCGCCAAGATTTACGTTCCACAACAAATCACCAGTGTGGGCATCGATGGCATGAAAGTAACCTTCTCTTCCACCGGTAAACAATAAATCAGAACCGGTGGTGAGCATGCCACTATCACTAACGTCGAATTGATCATAGGACCAAACTGCTTCTCCAGTTTGCGGATCCATGGCCTTCAATGAGGCGTGACCAACTTCATTAGTCCAGTTATTTATCGGATTAGTGCGACCAATACCTATGGTCGGTGCCCCCGGCGCTGGCGCTAAAACAGAGAAACCACCCCCAAGAAAAGCTCGCCCTGGAATATACTCTGACTCTTCCGCTCGATAAATCGTGGCGTAGTCTTTCCAAGCACTAAAATAAAAGTAACCAGTTCTTGGGCTATAGGAAGGTGGATACCAATTTGTGCCACCTTGGTTTCCAGGAAACGTTGGCATTCCCTCTGGCTGTGGAGTTGGTATAGGACGACCGTTTTCATCGAGGCCACTTGACCAGTTCACCGTTACATAAGGTTTACCCTCGAGGAATTTTCCGGTGACTCTATCTAACACATAAAAATAACCATTGCGGTTTGCCCACATTATTACCTTGGTCGGTGTTCCTCGAAAATCTATGTCCGCCAGTACCGGCACCTGCACGGAATCATAGTCATAGGCATCATTCGGCGTGAATTGGAAATACCACTTCAATTCGCCAGTGTCAGCATCTAAGGCAATTGCAGAATCAGAATAAAGATTATCCCCAGGTCGCTGTCCAGCATTCCAATCAGGACCTGGGTTACCTACTCCCCAATAAGTAAGATTGAGTTCAGGGTCGAATGACCCAGTAATCCAAACCGGTGCGCCACCGTGTTCCCAATCATCTCCTTGCCAACTGTCGTGATTCGGCTCACCTGGACCTGGAATCGTATAGGTCTTCCAAACTTGTTCACCACTTTCAGCATCGAAAGCAGTCACGTAGCCGCGAATACCAAATTCACCACCACCGACACCAACAATTATTTTGTCTTTAACCGCCAGCGGGGCCATGGTGACAGAGTAGGCAAGATCAACATTACCTACTTCCACATTCCAAAGTACCTCACCATTTACACGGTCTAATGCCACTAGCCGCGCATCGAGGGTACCCATATAAACTTTGTCATTAAGTACAGCTACACCACGGTTATTGGCACCACAACATACGAGAGAATTTTCGGCGGGCACATGTCGATATTTCCAGAACACTCTGCCAGTAACCGCATCAACGGCCATGACACTGTTAGGGCGCTCTGTTACATACATAACTCCATCAACGATAATTGGGTTGGATTGCCAGGCACCAAAAACTTGGTTCTGTAAAACCCATTCTAATTCTAGAGTATTTACGTTATCACTATTTATCTGATCCAGCGCGCTATACCGTTGCGCAGAATAGCCACCGTTATAGGTTAACCAGTTTTCCGGTTCATCTGCCGCATTTAAAATTCTTTCATAGGGAACTTGCGCGACAGATGAATGAGTAGCGAGTAATCCACTAACAGCAAAAAGAAATAGTGGGAGTTTATTAAGAAATTTCATTACAGGCCTCGCAATGTCAGTAAGTAACCGATGACGTCGGCGACTTCATCACTGTTTAAGGTTGTTGGCTGTTTCGATGGCGCATCACTTATCTCATAACTCACCAAATCTGATTTTCTGATTGAACGCAGTCGTTCTTGGGAATCGATTACCTGCACTGTGTAAGTATCTTCATTCAAGCGTCGGCCGACAATGGTTTCTTCATTCCTCGTCACCATGCGAATAGGTCTATTAATAGGAAGCAAGGCAGTAGCAGGATCCAACATATTTCTTTGTAGTGATGCAGGTGTCCTTACAACTCCAATTGAACTAAGGTCCGGCGCAGTCCTGGGACCCTCTCCATTAACTCGATGGCAGCTGGCACAATCTCCTCTACCATTAAATAGTTCTCTGCCTCGCACAGGATCGCCAATGCGAACAGCTACGCCGTCTGGATCAAAACCTGCGCGAATAAACGCAACTATGCCATTCAGTTCCTCAGCACGGAGACTAAAGGCAGGCATCTGACCTTCCGCAGCACCAGTAGTAATAACGTTGCGCAAATCGTCATCTGATTGCACGGTTCTGAATTGCCCACGGCGTAAATCCACCCCATCCACCAAGGCACCTTGAGGTCCGTGGCAGAGAGCACATTGCTGGGTATAGACACGGGATCCGGCTTGGATCGCATCGGTAGTGTATTGGTGGTCACCTGCTTCTTGGGCTAATGATTTCTGGGTCAAGAGAATCATAGAAGCAAGTAGTGCCAAACAGGCAGTTATTTTCTTAATGCTAGAAATAAAAGAATTCATATAAAATTAAGCTTTAGGACTATTAAGGAAGAGGAAGAATAATCTGAAAGCCGGTCTAGGTCCATTTATGTACCGCTTTGCTGAAGAATCCGGAAGGATATCCCCTTCCGGATTTGACCTTGCTGAAGGTAGATTCACGACGATGATATTGCTAGGCTGGGCGAAATTAGCTCTACTCACAAAAAGTATCACTTTATTATAGATATTGTCTGCTGTACCTTGCGTTCGTTATTATGATCACTTCATTTCAGCTAGACTATTACTTGATCATCAGGGCGAAGTAACCAAATTGCCCCTAGACCATCTGTGCTTATTGAGAGCAACACTATCTGAGACTGGGAACCACGAATGAAAGATCGGGACGTCCCCATTTCGTTGGCACAAACCGTCAACATGATTGGCGATCCGTGGACCCTGCATATCCTGAAAGAATCTTTTTTGGGTATACGACAATTTCAAGAATTTCAAACTCGCCTAGGTATTCCGCGCCAAACTTTAATTCTTCGTTTACGACAATTGGTTAGCGATCAGATTTTTTACAAGAAGCCGGTACAACATCGACGTCTCATTTTTGAATATCGTTTGACGCCCAAAGGCACAGATCTATACGCCATGATTTTGGCGATTTGGGAATGGCATAAACGTTGGTCGGAAATCCCACGTAACCTCCCGGAACAACTATTTCATGTAAGTTGCAACCATCCCACATCCCCAATAATGGTGTGTCGTCAATGTGCAAACCCGCTCACTGCAGACAGTGTTTCTTTAACTACGCGTCTCCCACAAAAAAAAATTCCAGCACCTACCACTAGGCGAAAACGCATCGTCAATCAGTTTCAATCCAAAGGTGTAGAAGACATGGTTGCTGTCATTGTTGGTGACGGTTGGAGCCTGCTGGTACTAAACGCGATCATTAGTAACATGACGACGTTTGATAGCTTACAAAAAGCACTTGATATCTCAAATAATGTCTTGGCCACACGGCTAAAAATACTGATGTCACTCAATTTGCTGACGCAAACCCAGAGCACAATTGATAAGAGAGTATTCCACTACGAAACAACACCTATGGGAGATGATGTTTACCCCATTATTGTGTCACTAATTCAATGGGGTGATCGCTGGTTGGCGGGTGATGATGGCCCGTCAGATATAATCAAACACAACCAGTGTGGGTCGATCGACGGGTTTGTCACCGTGTGCAGTCACTGCAACGATCGTCTCAACATGGTAGATGTGCGTCTGGGGCCAACAAAAGCTTAGCGGCGTCAAGATTTAACACCGCTTGCAGCATTCTTATAGACCCAGCTCTTCACCACCCACCCATTTGGCATGAAAACCAATATTGAACCGGCGCGGCATACGCACCACTGCAATAGGTCCCTGCTCGATATCCTTGGCATCAAAAATCAAGCAGCGCGATGCCCAATCATTGGCATCATGAACATAAGTAATCAGATAGCCATCATCTTCTTCCATATCGAGACCGGAGCCTTTCTTAGGCGCAAAATGAGTTTCGCTCCCGCATCGCCTCTGACCGTAGTCGTAGCGCTGGTAACTGCCATCGATGACATCATATTTGAATAACGCATCAAAAGTCTGGCAGCGACCACTCACTCCACCATCAGGGTCAGGAAGTGGAAGGAGCTGGTTGTAAGAGAAGCGTGTTTTCTCTCCAAGGAACTTACCGTTAATAGTGGGGAATTCTGTATTGGTATTATCAAGCACGCGTTCGCGGGTGTTCCCAGTACTTAAATCAAAACGCCATTCATGAAGCTCGTGCGTTCGACGGCGCTCAGCAAGTTGTGCATGCAGTGGTGCCTCACTTTTGTCTCGCTTACCTCCCGGGTTCGGTTGACGACAGCCAACCATCACAACTTCATTTCTCTCTTCCCAGGTGTTCACTACGTGCAATACATAACAGGGTTCAGCTTCAAACCAACGGATTTCGTTAGGCTGACCATGTCGGGGAATTACACCAAAACGTGCTGGAACATCTTCATGAAAACGCACCACACGACGATTGTGCTCCTTAAATATTTTCGGATCTTGGAAAAAAGGTAAATCATGCAACACAGTGTAGTTGCGTGTGACTCCCATATCGTGAGGTGAACGTGCGCCGGGAATATCGATGGGTATATCGAACAGCACTTTTCCGGAACTATCGGCAACCCCATAACTCATATACGGCTCTTTATTTTGATAATTAAAAAACAGTAGTTCGCCTGTTCGCGGGTCAACCTTACTATGCGCTGAGAGATTATGTGTTAGTGCACCGTTGAAGTTTTCTGGTCCGTGTGTGTCTAACGAAATAGGGTCGATACTGTACGGGGTTCCTGCCAGGTACCATAAACTAAGTAGTTTGCCACCATAAAAGATAATGTCCGTATTAGAATTGTCTTTTATCGGTGAATGAGGCAAATCATGGTTAAACGGGCCAGCTAGTCCAGGCCATACATTTTCACCTACTTTTTCTTCTTCATTGAATTCAAATGTCTTAACCCACTTAGAGGAATATGAGGCTTTTCCGTCTTTAAATCGAATGGCATTAAGCATGCCGTCGCCATCATAGAAGTGATATTTTGACAGCGGCTTGAATCGCTGTGACGGACCATTAACTATGTACATTCCATAGAGGTCTTGGGGAATCTCCCCTTGTTCAACTACTAGATCATCTGCAGAGACTTCTGTGTCTACCGGCGCAAAAAGCCCATGAAGGTACGGGTGGTCAACCTCCCAAATCCAGTCTGGTGCTCCATCTGGCGGCAATCCTGCTGGCGAATATGGCTCGGTATTTCTGAAAGTAAGAGGCAACTCTGCCTCTGTCTGTCGAATTAGACGACCTGACTCTTGGCTGCTAGCTTGACTCATAAATCGCTCCCCAGTGGTATCTCAGAATTCCATGCCCATAAAAATCATGCTTCTTTAAATAGACTTTACTATATTCTTGATTTTCAAGGACTGCAAGTTCAAGCTCTTGAATGCTCAATCTAGGTCTATTTTCGCGTAAGTTTTTTTATCATGCAAAGCATAGAAGATTGGCGATTGTATTATATAAGCGCTCTAACTAGACTTAATTGAAACACCGGCAACAAGAGAATACCCTATGCAGACGACGCCACAGCAGCGTATAGACGAATTCACCCAAGCGGGATGGTGGGGCGAGGAAACCCTTTACGACTTTTTTCTAGCAGCCGCGAAAAGGCCCGACCACTTGGCGTTGGTAGACCCCGCCAACCGCAGCGCCATTACCGACGGCGAACCCCAGCGATTTAGTTACAAGCAGCTGGGCGAATGCATTGATTTCCTGTCTGATCTGTTCTTTCAGGGTGGCATCCAAGAAAATGATAAAGTCGTTGTGCAGCTACCAAACATTGTTGAATTGCCCATCACCTACTTGGCATTGGCACGGTTAGGCGCAATTCTCAGCCCAGTCCCTGTTCAATACGGACCACATGAGCTAAATCAAACGATCGAAAAACTATCACCTGCTGCATTCGTCACTCTATCGAATTTCAAATCAAAGAACCTAGCTGAATCCCATGGCCGGATCTTTACCAATCAATGTCCAGTTTTTAGTTTCGGCGATCAAATAACAACAGACCGAGTCGCCCTAAACTTGGCGCTGCACAAACCTTCGTCAGCATGGCAAGCCTATGTTAGCGAACGCACTCCATCGGCAAACGACATATTGACCATCTGCTGGACATCGGGAACAACGGGCTTGCCAAAAGGTGTACCACGTAGCCACAACAACTGGCTCGTATCAGGAATTTCGAGCTTAGACGCTACCAAGATGACCCAAGATGACATACTGCTGAACCCCTTTCCAATGGTTAACATGGCTGGAATAGGCGGCTTTTTATTCCCCTGGCTGCTCAGCGGCAACACATTAGTGCTGCATCATCCGTTTGAACTTAAACTCTTCCTACAACAAATAGCCGATGAAAAAATATCTTACAGCGTGGCCGCGCCTGCAGTGCTAAACATGCTCCTCAAAGAGCCCGAGATTATGTCTGCTGCAGACCTAAGCAGCTTAAGAGCGATTGGTTCCGGTGGAGCGCCGCTCACGGAGTGGATGGTTGCCTCTTTTCAGGATGACTACAATATCCCCGTCTCAAATCTTTTTGGCTCCAATGAAGGCATGTGCATGTCCTCAAACATCGATGATTTACCCAGTCCTGCGGACCGTGCAATTTACTTTCCACGATACGGACTAGAGGGAATCCGTTGGACTAGTCGAGTCTCAAAGATGACCAAAACCCGTCTTGTCGATATCGACACAGGAGTTGAAATTTTATCCCCCGGCAAAGCAGGTGAATTAGAAATTTTCGGCCCATCAATATTCGACGGCTACTGGGAATCTGAGCAAGACAATGCTCTTGTATTTTCCGACGATGGATATTTTCGAACCGGTGATGTTTTCGAGATCGCCGATGATCCAACCAAGTCGATGTTCTACAAATTCGTAGGGCGTTCAAAAGATATTATCGTCCGTGGAGGGATGAATATATCACCTGATGAGATAGATAGATTACTTGCAGGACATCCAAAACTCGCCGCAGCAGCGGTGACGGGCTTCGATGACGAAGTGCTAGGTGAGAGGATCGGGGCGGTAGTTGTTGCCAAGCCAGGCCAAAGCATTGTTTTGGGCGACTTAACGGACTACCTAAGAGGAATTGGGCTGGCTGTTTTCAAGCTACCTGAAAAAATTCGTGTTGTCGCCGAGCTACCAATGAACGCAACTGGCAAAGTACTTCGACGTGAATTGAAATCGTTATTTGACGAGGAGTCACTGTGAACCTGGTACTCCTACCCGGCTTAAACAACACGACTGCGGTATGGACACCGTTGACCTCACAACTCACAGCCCTTGGCTTAGATTCGGGTACAATAACTGCGATTGAATGTAGCGACCTACCAAGCGTTGAAGCAATCGCAGCCGACTTATTAACAGATTTACCGGCCAAATTTTACTTATGCGGCTTTTCGTTCGGTGGCTATGTAGCGCTAGCAATGCAAGCGCTTGCACCAAAGCGAGTCGCTGGATTAATCCTTGTCAACACCTCAGCAATCGCTGACAGCGAGAAAACTGCAGCTGTTCGGCGCAATGCAATTAAGAAAGCAGAGGCAGGCCAACATGAAGAAATGATGCTAAGCCAATTGCCAATCTTTTTTGATAAGTCGTCACTAGACAACACCAAATTACAATCTAGCTTTCTTAACATGCTCCGTGAGTACGGCACCAATCGATTTATTAATCATACTCTGGCTTGTATAGCTCGACCAGACAGCAGCTCAAGGCTGGCAACTCTGGCGGCGAAAACGCTGGTCATTAGCGCCGCTGGGGATCGCCTAATTCCACCAGATCTCCAGAAAAAGATGGCTCAGGAGATTCCAGGTGCAAGCTATGAAACCATCGAAAAATGCGGCCATATGCTCCCGATTGAGCGCCCGACAGAACTCGCCGCTGTCATGTTTCGATGGCTGAAGGCACAAGCCTAATACTTAAATCAAAAATTTGAACCTATAGTTTAAATATTTCTTTTTGATGACGAAATTGCCGCAGCGCGTATAGCGACAGAATCAATCCAATCAGGCATGTCGCCGCACCTACTATAGCCATGGAGTAACGCAGCATCTCTGGGTCGCGGAACAAATAATCTGTTAACAAAGCAACTGTTGTCGGCCCGCTACCTAAGCCAATCAGATTAATAGTAAACATATAAAACCCCACCGCTAGAGCGCGAAGACGGTTCGGAGTCACTTCGTGCATTGCCGCAACTGCGATTCCCAGAGGTAATCCGCTTACAAACTTGACTAATGCCATCAAAATAAGGGCATGGAAGGGATCGTTAAGCAAGGTTAATCCACTCGCCGGGATCACAAGCAGCGCGAAACACACAACGACCATGCGTGCATTGGCAATAGTATCACCCCGTGCAGACCAGCGGCTTGCCCACCATCCTCCAAACAAAATACCCGCAGGGCCGAAAACCAAGACAACCAAACCATAGTAGCGACTGACTTCTAAAGACGTCCAAGCGTAAGTTCGAATAAAGAATGACGGTGTCCACGCCGTCAATGCATAGGAGTAGAGTACCAAACAGGACATAGCACCATAGAACACGAAATAAAACCGCCAGCGCTTCGCAAACCAGGCGGTTGCTTCACGCAAACTCACCTGGTCTACTTCTTTGCCAACCTGCGAACTACCTAGCTCTCTGCGCAGGGGTTCGCGTACGGTCATCATCAAACCTGCTAACAACAAGCCAGGTAATCCCACCGCTAAGAAGGTGACCTGCCATGCACGAATTTCGCCTAATATCGGTAGCTCCACTGTGCCGATACTTGCAACCCACTCAATTACAACGCCTCCAAGCACCAACGCAAAACCAACACCTAGATAGAGTCCCATTGTATAGACACTCATGGCTCTGGCTCGCTCGTTTGGAGGGAATGAGTCAGAAATTAGCGAGTAGGCCGCAGGGGAAAGCGCCGCTTCTCCAACGCCGACGCCCATGCGAGCAATGAACAGTTGGCCAAAATTTTTCGTAATCCCGCAGATAGCTGTCATCACGCTCCAAATGGCCACACCCCACATAATTATGGTGCGACGATTGCGCCGATCAGCCATGCGTGCAATTGGTATTCCTAAGAAAGTATAAAAAAGCGCAAACGCAAAGCCATAAAGGAGGCTCAGCTGTGTATCGCTTAGTCCCAAGTCAGCTTTGATCGGCTCAATCAGAAGCACAATTATTGTACGATCGAGAAAGGAGAACATGTACAAAATGGTAAGAAGTATCACCATGTACCAAGCGCGCGTCGGACTCGGGTAAGCTTGTTCCACTTCGTCAGAATTGGTTTGCATGATTGATCCTCGGAGAGCTCTCAGTTTTGGCAGCAACAATTTCTATAAAACGAGCAGCAACCATCTCAAAAATTTTTGCCGAACAACCGCCTTAACGAAAGACAAGAGACTTCTTGCCACTAAATCTCCATTTTTTGTTAGGTCTGTTTACGCTAGCCAATGATAGAGTCTCAACTTACGAGTTGGCGTTTTCTACGATAAAGCTCACCGTGGTGGCTGTGCTTCCACCAATATTAAGAGTCGCCACTCTTTGTGCATTTTCAATCTGGTAGTCTCCAGCATTACCAGTCACTTGTTTGGTGGCATCTACCAGCATGCGCGCTCCCGTTGCACCCACTGGGTGACCTCCACCAATAAGTCCGCCGCCAGGGTTAACAGGGATGCGGCCATCTCGTGCAATATCACCTCCATCAACTGCTTGCCAGCTCTGACCCGGAGGCGTAATCCCAAAATGATCGATTGCCATGTATTCCGAAGGCGTCATGCAATCGTGAGTCTCAATGACATCAAGGTCGTCTACACCACTAATTTGCGCCCGTTTAAACGCTGCTGTAATCGCATCACGCACGTGCGGCATAACAAACTCACTCTGCTTGTTACGTTCAAGTTTTTGCTGTAAACCCAACCCCACCGTGCTGTGTCCCCAGCCGACAATGCGAGATTGAGCCTTGTGATTTGCGTTGACCCAACGGTCAGAAACGAGCACCAAGCCTGCAGCCCCATCCGTAATTTGGCAGATGTCGTTGCGGCGCAGCCGCCCGCAAACTACAGGGTTAAATTCATCGTTCGACGCGAAATTCTCTTCGCGCAATTTCCAGCTTCGTGTTTGAGCATTGGGATTAAGCTGAGCATTGCGCAAGTTTTTCTCGCCAATACCGTGCAGGTATTTTGGGTCTAGTCCATAGCGGCGTTCATATTCACCGGCAACTTCGTTAAAGGTATGAGGCCAAATGAATTCAACACCCTGCGTATCCTGACCTACCCAGGCTGCAGCTTCCTGAACCTTCGCAGCCTGATTACCAGGCATGGTCCTTTCCTGTTCGATACCAACGACCAAAACACAGTCGTAACGGCCTGCTTCAATTTCGGCCATCGCAGCCAACACAGCAACACTACTGGAAGCGCAAGCGGCTTCATGGCGGCTTGATGGAACCCCCCATAATTCAGGAACGACTGAAGCCGGCATGGCGCCCAAGTGACCCTGCCCGGTATACAGCTGGCCAAAAGCGTTAGCAACATGAATGCACTCTATTGATTCAGGCCCGATTCCTGCATTGTTGAAAGTATGCTCAATCGTATCGCGCATCAGCTCTTCTATGCCCAAACTCTCTTTATTCAGGTTTCGAGCGAAGTCTGTTTGATACGCGCCGAGGATAAATACATTACGTGGCGCCATGGGAACTCCTAGTCAAAAGCAAAAATACAAACGCGCAAATTTAAAGTTGAATCAATAATCTAAAACCACCTGCATTTAACTTGCTTAACTAGACCTTGTCAAGCAAGTGCAGTTCGCCACCTCAAGACTTACAGTATGGATTGGCTGGTAAATCATTGAGATGAGTGAGACGGCTACTAACCAACTATACCGTTGCTTCTGCCATGTGAGACCCCGGAAAAAACTTGGGTTCGTCGTCTAAGATTTTCTCAGCAATTACAGATTGCTTATTGCTTTCATTCGTTTTGAGGCTGTCGAGTATTCGGCGACAAGGTCATCCACCAATTGGGCAACCGGTTGTACTTTATTAATGCATCCTAATC
>Ga0302119_10000396_pt1 | contig 19442 bp, 20 predicted proteins | sample AG5_Tmax_MG_FD_203114 | JGI IMG/M metagenome (GOLD analysis project Ga0302119, IMG submission 203114) | Marine microbial communities from Western Arctic Ocean, Canada - AG5_Tmax | ecosystem: Environmental > Aquatic > Marine > Oceanic | place: Canada: Western Arctic Ocean | collected 2017-10-01 | reverse complement strand
AATCGACAGAGCCAAGGAGCTCCTACTCGATATCGTGAACTCCGGTGCCGATGAGTCGAAGAACATCCTCGACGAGGTCCGTTCAGTCCTGAATCTGGGGAAGGAAACCGACTACAAAGGAATGACAGCTGGTCCGAACGTGGCCAAGTCTGAGGCGATAATTATCGTTGAGGGCCGCAATGACGTTCGCAATTTGCTGAAGTACGACATCAAGAACGCCATAGCCACGATGGGTTCAGGCATCATGCCAGAACTAGTCGAGCTCGCCAAGTCGAAAAAGACGGTGACCGCGTTCCTCGATGGCGATCGCGGTGGCAAGCTGCTACTCATGGAGCTGGAAGGCGAAATAGGAAAGTCACTGACCCATGTTGCGTTCGCACCAACGAGCCGAGAGGTCGAGCACCTCGAGATGAAGGTCGTGACTAAGGCACTGACCCAGAAGGAGACGGCTGGCAAGGTCGTAGCCCGCATCAAGACTGAGATTAACAGAGACGATGACCGCGCGGTCGGGCGGGGCCGAGAGATTCTCACCGCCCCTGATGAGGTCAAGGCATGGTCAGGGATGCTCGATGGCCTCTCTCGTAATCATGCAGTGATCGTCCAAGAGGACGGTTCAGGCTCCGAGCCCATAGGCGCTCGTAGTTTGGAGACCGCTCTGACCGACTCGTCCGGCGCCCAGGGACTGGTGTTTGCCGGCAAAGTGACCGCCCGTATCTTCGACCTCGCCTCCGGCGCAGGAATCGAGAACGTGTTGGGTTCGTCCGTCGGCAAAGTCACTCGCAAGTCCGGCGTGCAAGCGTACTCAGCCGAAGACCTTTGATTCGCTCAACAGCGAATCCTCCGGCGGGACATAGTCCCGCCTACAATGGCGGCGTTAGCCTTACCATCCGCAGAAGCTATCAAAAGTCGTGCAGGTTCGTTGAAGCTGGATGGAAGACTTGACATTGGGCGTACTGACTCTGTATGCTCTGTTGGGACTGGCACTACTGACCCTCTGGCTCAGGCATCAAGCGGTGCTTCGTCAGAGGGAGCGGATGAGGGATAAGATGGGGGCCCTGCAGGGCGACCTCTCAGACACCTCACAACGCCTCGACTTGCTTTCAAGGGGTGTCGACACCGTACTCAGTGAGACTCCTGGGATGCAGGGTCTGCTAGATGCTCACAAATCCCTCGAGTCAGCTGAGACCCTGCTGTTTGAGCAGGATGTCAACATCAGTTCCAGTGAATCGGTGGCGATAGCTAGCCACACAGCCAAGACCATCCTCGTACACTACCCTGGTTTAGCTGACGATGATGGCCACAAGGAGGTCGTTCCAGGACTGCTCCCCCTAGTAGAGCGGCTGGACGCAATACTCAACGAGGCCGAGATGCAATCCGAGGACCTCGAGTTGACTGGAGGCCAGCACAGGAGGCTCGGAGAACTATTCCATGGCATCGATCGAACAATCCGAGCATCGGATTTCTACAGACGCGCCCACAATCTCAGCGCCGAGGACGCCGACGCTCTACGCTCCCTAGCAACGATTCATCGGGAGGAAGGCAATATGGAAGCGCTTGACCGTAACCTCGAGAGACTACTAGCGGTCGACCCAGACGACGTCGGCGTTCTCAAGGAACAGGCTTTGCTACTCTCTGGTATGGATGAGGAAAGGGTCATCCGTAATCACCGCAGGCTGGAGGCGCTTGGTGTGGAGTTTGACATCTCTCTAGCTACCACCGAGCTCTCTGACATCGTCGAGAGGGCAAGAGAGGTCAACATAGAAATTGATCCTAGAGCGACCGAGCCCGAGACATCTTCGGGATGGCTAGAACGCGCAGCCAAACTACTGATGATAGGAGAGATTACTGTCGCCCTCGAATCGGTTGAGAACGCCCTCGAGGTTAATCCCGACAATGGCGAGGCATGGATGCTGCACGCCAAACTACTTTCGGTTGACAAGGATAGAATGAAGGAGGCCCTACAGAGCATTCGTCGAGCCACCACTCTGGGCGAGTACGGAGTCATTCTCGAGTCGGAGATATTTGAGAACGACGGCAGACTCGATGCGGCGAGGGCCGTGCTTGAGGAAAGACTCGAGACCAACCCCGAGGACGCCGAGGCAAGAGCCCGACTCAGTCTGGTGCTTCTGCGAGCAGGGGCGAACGAATGGTCGCGTAAAGTGCTCGATGAGGCGCCATCCGGATCATGGGAGAGCGCCCCGTTGCACGTCATGGACGGCAGACTCAACCTGCTTACCAGTGAGGGCCACCGTGACAACACCGGGCACCACGACCAGTTAGTGCTACTCGACGCTCTGGTTGCGTTCGATGCCGCCATTGACCGCGACAGAGAGTCCGGTTTGGCCTGGCTGGGCCGAGCGAGGGCTCTGCGCTACCAAGGCGCTCCCAATGAGGCCGAGGTCGCACTGACGCGAGCTCGGAGATTGGTTCCTGAGCACCCTTCAATTCCTCTCGAGGAGGCACAACTGTGCCTTGACCTCGGCCGTCTCGAACAGGCCGACACTCTGGTCGCCGAGGCCGCCACGCAGTTGAACAATCACTCGGCAATACCCTTCATCAGGGGTCTGATAGCTGCCCGTCAGAATAGGCTCACTGAATCAATTTCTCTGTTCAGTAAAGTACTCGCCACTGATCCTGACCACGTCCGCGCCCGACTGAACAGGTGCTCAGCCTCACTACTGAAGGGCGACCTAGCCGAAGCCCTCGATGACGCCGATTATTTGGTGACCAATCAACCTGGACTTGATATGGCGCGTCTGCGCCGTTCCGAGGTCCTGATGAGCCATGGTGACTGGGACGAGGCCGAGGCCGAGTTGCGCAGGCTGCTTGAGAACAGACCAGAGCACACAATGGCACTGGTTCACCTCGGGACATGTCTGATTGCGAGGGACAGGGCCGAACAGGCTGAGAAACCCCTCAACACAGCGCTCCAGATTGACCCCACTCATTCTGATGCATGGTATCAGCGTGGGCTCCTATACCTCGACTTCGGGCGACTCGAAGATTCTATGCGCGACTTCGAGAACGCAGCCGAGAATGATGAGCATCACATCGATGCTAGACTCAAAATAGCCTCCTTGCTACATGAGTCCGAGGACAAGAAGGGGGCCGCAGCAGCCTGGAGAAAAGTCCTCGATGTGGACCCCGAGCACCGTTTGGCCCGGCGTAGGTTGGAGGAGTGCAGGAAAAGGTCGGGCCCACCGAAACCCAACCCGCAGGCAGAGGGTTGAACTGCTTCCCATCACCCCCATCGACCACATGCAGGAACTACGAGGAATCGAACCGGGCGACGCCGCACCCGACTTTCATCTACCGAATGCCAATCCAGCCGTAGGCAGAGAAACGATGTCTCTGAGCGATGTCATTGGTCCTAACGGAGCCATCATCGTGTTCACATGCAATCATTGCCCGTACGTGGTCGGCTCTGAACCACGCATTGAGGCAGTGGCTGCTCGTGCGCGTATCGAGGGCCTTGGGTTTGTTGGAGTTAATTCCAACGACCCTGTGAACTACGAATCGGATTCGTGGGAGAAGATGGTCAATCGGGCCGGCAGAGGGATGAGCTACTCCTACCTACATGATGACAGCCAAGACATCGCGCGCGCGTACGGAGCGGAGAGGACACCAGAATTCTATCTCCTCGACTCCTCGGGAGCAGTCACCTACCGCGGGCGACTCGACGACTCACCTCGGGACCCATCCCACACCTCGACCTCTGATCTGGCGGATGCCATGGACGACATGGCCGCCGGACGCAACGTAGCCATACCCCGCACTGATAGTATCGGTTGCTCGGTAAAGTGGAAGATTTAGGCTCCTCAGTCAGTACTGCTCGAGCACTAACTCGGTCTGCGTAGAGCTAATCTCGCCGGGCGCTGCCAGCCACATCTCGTCGAGTAGGTTACGCAGTGCCACGGTGTCGTCGACGTGCACCACAGCGACTAGGTCGGCGTTGCCACTAATCTCGTAGACGCACTCCACGCCGGTCCACGTGGAGAACTCTCCAGCAAGCGAACCAATTTCAGTTCCAGGTCCGACCTTGAGGCGAACTAGAGCAGTCAGTCCGATGCCCGCCTCGCGAATGGTGTAGCCGCGGACTACTCCTTCGTCCTCCAATCTGCGCATGCGGGTGCGAACGGTTCTCTCAGTCACCCCAACCTGCTTCGCGATATCCACGAAGGGAGCCCTCCCAGAGTCCCTCAAGACTGAAAGAATGGCTCTGTCGAGACTGTCTACTTCTACCACAGGTTTCGCCGAAAATAGATCTATATTTGTATGTTTTCTACCTGATGTGTGAAATTAGATTACCTTTTCTTTCCTGATTATGTATAGAAATTATAGGGTAAGGAAAAGTTGTATTCAAATGGGTCGGCGACAATTCGCGTCCAATGTCGGCGGAGGAGACGGTAGCCCACCTCCGTGTCCAAGAGTATCTAGACGACGTCTCAGAGTTGGACATACCCTCTTCCCAGACCGAGTGGTACAACGTCGATGTCGCGTCACTCTTGACCGGTAGCAGAGTGCTCGGTCACGAGGTCGATCAGTGCACAGGCGATTCACTGCTGTTCCTCGAGAGGAGCGTCATGCTGTGCAGTCCGTCAGCTGGCAAGATGCAACATTTTCCCAAGCACCTCCTCCATTGCTTCGTCGATGACAATCGTTGTGCTTGCAACGAGCACGATGGAGTACTGTTCCGGGCTGAACTGTTCTCGATATCCCCGACCGAGGAGCAACTCTGCTGGGAACGTTGCTGCCGCTCCGAGATGGAAATCCCGGATATCCAGAGCAGGGTTGCGCGCTGGTTGAGCTGGCTCAACGCGTAAATCATCCTCCTGCGCAACCTTGAGAGGGCGGCGTCAGGTCGCCGCACTAATGAGTGGCGCTGTCAGCGACCTCTCGGCCCGGATGATTCTAGATTCTCGCGGCAATCCTACAGTCGAAGTTGACTGTTACGTGAATGGTGTACTGCGAGGCCGTGCAGCTGTTCCATCGGGAGCTAGCACCGGGAGCTATGAAGCAGTTGAGCTGCGTGATGGAGGCCCCTATTGGGCCGGCAAGGGAGTGTCTTTGGCTGTATCTCACATCAACGGCGAGATTCGTGACGCCCTCATCGGGATGGAGGTGTCAGACCAGGAAGGCATCGACACCGCTCTGGTCGTCCTTGACGCTACTGCCAACAAGAGCAGACTCGGAGCCAACGCCATACTAGGTGTCTCAATGGCTTGTTTGAGAGCGGCGTCAAACGGTCCTCTGTGGGTCCACATCGCGGCAGACGGCCCAACCAGTCTGCCAGTACCGCAGATGAACATCCTCAATGGAGGGGCGCACGCCGCTTCAAACGTCGATGTGCAGGAGTTCATGGTCGTCCCGCATGGGTTCGATAACCTGCCTGAGGCCCTGCGCGCCGGCGTCGAGATCTACCATGCACTGAAGGCTTTACTCAATGAAGAGGGGCTGCTCGGGGGCGTGGGCGATGAGGGTGGTTTTGCCCCCAATCTACCGCGAAATGAGGACGGTCTTCGTCACGTACTCGGCGCTATCGAGAGAGCAGGATACACCCCAGGAGAGCAGGTATCGATTGCACTTGACTGCGCAGCGCAGGAATTCTGCCACGCAGATGGGTACCATATCGACGGAAAGGCACTGTCCGGCTCAGAATTGGGCGCACTGTATTCGTCTTGGCTCGACAACTATCCAATCGTCTCCCTTGAGGACGCCTTCGGTGAAGATGATTGGGACTCGTGGACCGAGTTCACCGCCCGCGAGGGCCATCGCGTGCAAATCGTCGGCGACGATCTGTATGTCACCAATCCGACCCGGCTCGCTAAGGGTATAGCCGAGGGAGCCACCAATGCTATTCTCATCAAACTCAATCAGATAGGTACGGTCAGCGAGACCCTAAGGGTCATCGAATTGGCGCGCACTGCAGGCTTCGCCACAATCATCAGCCACCGTTCCGGCGAGACCAGCGACGATATCATCGCTGATTTCGCTGTCGGCACCGATGCAGGTCAGATCAAAACCGGAGCCCCAGCTAGGAGTGACCGCACCTCGAAATACAACCAATTGCTCAGGATTGCAGAGCAATGCGACGGATTCACTGACTTATTCTAAGGCTGTTAGGAGTAGCGGAAGCACAATCGTAGCATCCGACTCTATGACAAACCTAGGTGTGTCCGCATCCAGTTTCCCCCAACTTATCTTTTCGTTGGGCGGTGCTCCTGAGTAACCGCCGTAAGACGGGCGTGACTCGGAAATCTGCGCGAACCACGCCCACAGCGGGACATCGACCTTCGCGTCTTGTCGCAGCATTGGCACAACAGATATCGCGAAGTCACCCGCAATCCCCCCACCGACCTGCAGCAGCCCGGTTGGCGAATCATCCTCGCGATACCAGTCAGCCAGCGCCTGCATCGCCTCCAAGCCTCCCTTGACTATGCCTACTCCTTTCAGCGAACAGTCGAGGACGCGTGCGGCAAGGATGTTGCCCAAAGTCGAATCTTCCCACCCAGGGGTGAAGATTGGCAAGTTAGCGTCTGCCGCCGCCATCAACCACGATTCGTTGGGGTCAACATCGAACTCCAGTTCGCTGTGCAGCAGCAGATCGTACAGGTACTCGTGTGGAAACCTTCGGTCACCCGCCGCCTCCGCATCCTCCCACAGCGACATCAGCACCCCTTCGATTCGACGTACTGCCTCTTCTTCGGGTATCGCGACGTCGGTGACTCGGTTCATCCCACGTTCGCGAAGCGCTACCTCATCACTGGCAGTCAGCTCACGCCAATCAGCAATACTCTCGTAGTGCGAACGAGCGATTAGACTGAACAGGTCCTCCTCGAGGTTTGCGCCGGTGCAGCAAATTGCGTGTACCCTCTGGGCCCTGATGGCCGGAGCCAGAGACCGACCAATCTCAGCTGTTGACATGGCACCCGCGAGGGTGACCATTAGGCGACCTCTGTTGTCTAGGAAACTTCGCAGGGAATCGGAGCATCGTGCCAGTGCACCGGCATTGAAGTGGCGATAGTTTCCCTCGATGAAATCACGTACTGACAACATCTCACCTCAGAACCTGTCTAAACGCTCTCGACCCGAAAGTACGAGACCGGGAATGGCATCGACGACGACACTGTGAATCTCATCGGCCAACAGTCCGGGGTCACTGTTACCACAGGTGAAGATGTCGATTGCCAAAAGACCACTCTCGGAGTAGCAGTGTGCGCTGACATGACTCTCGTCGATGAGGACGACGGCCGCGAAACCGGGGGGACTCTCACTGCCGTCAAACTGCGCGACATGCGCGTGGACCTCTCGAATACCGGCTTTACGGACGCAATCTCGCAGAACTTGAAGCATCCACTCTCCGTCGAAATCTACTGGTGGCGAGTAGCCCGTATAGTCCAGCACGACGTGCCCGCCATGCGAAGTGGAGCCGCTCATGCGTAGGCTGCAACGATTTGCCAATTTCAAGGTGACTAATCGACAAGCCACGCCCGCAGTCGACGCAGACCCTCGTGAATAGCCTCCTCGTCGGTGGCGTACGAGATTCTTACGAAGCCCTCACCACCGGTAATCAATGAGGTCGGAATGAGTTGTACTCCCGCTTCCAGCGCGCCATCGGCGAACTCGATATCGGTCATACCTGTGTCAGTGATATCGACGAATACGTAGAACGCCCCCTCGGGTTCGACTACCCTAAGTCCAGGTAACTCTGAGAGTCCAGCAGTCATTATCCCGCGACGCTTTAGGTACTCTCGGTTGAACTCCTCGACCGAGTCGTCACAGCCCAGAGCCACGACGGCTGCATGCATCATGAACGTGGGGACATGAGAAGCGGAGTTGGCTTGGCTCTTCACTGCGGCGCGCATAGCGTTCGGAGGACCAGTCAAGAAGCCTAGTCTCATCCCCGTCATCGCCCAGGACTTCGACCAGCCGTTGACAATCAGAGTACGCTCCGCGCCACCTGGGAGCGCGTATGGGGAGACGTGAGGGTAGTCTATCCATACCAGTCTAGCGTAAATCTCGTCAGAGACAATCCAGAGATCGTACTCTACAGCGATGTCGACGATGGCCTGCAGCTCTTCCGGGGTGAACACAGCTCCAGTGGGGTTACATGGAGAGTTGACCAGTATCATACGAGTCTTGTCTGTGACCGCGGCTCTGATGGCATCGATATCGGGATGAAAATTGTCCTTGCGAACCGGTACGTTCACTGGGACTGCCCCGATGAAATCCAGCATTGGTTCGTATGAGGCCCAAGCGGGTGCCAGCAAAATGGCCTCGTCACCGGGCATTGTGGTGATTAGGAACGAGTACAGAAGCGCCTGCTTGGCACCAGGAGTGATGACAACGTCGTTTGCATCGACCTCGACAGAGTGATGCTTCGCTAGGTAGTCGGACACCGCTTGACACAACTCCTTCGAGCCCGCACCTCTAGTGTACTTCGTATTACCATCCTCCAGTTCCTTAATCGCCGCTTCGATAACTGAGCGGGGGGTATCGAAACCAGGCTCTCCCACTGTCCAGCGGATGACCCCGGGTCCCGGAGGCTGTAGATACGGTGCGAAGCCAACGCCAAGCCCCTCGTAACGAGAGGAAATCTCAGGCATACCTCCAGCGGGAGGCTGAATGGAGATGAACATACCCTCTAGGGTACTCGAAATCACCACCTCCTTTCTGCAAAGAGTCTTCAAGGGACCTTCGTGGGTCGGGAGTCGTTGCACGGGTGGCAGAGTAGCTATGCAATGGACTGCAAATCCATGGACCTGGGTGCAAATCCCGGCCCGTGCTCCACTTCTCGGTCAGTGGTCACTCTAGAATTCGACGAGCCCAGGGTCGACGTTGCCCCCTGAGAGAATAACTCCAACCCTGTCTATGTTATCGAGAGCCCCGAACTTGGGTCCGAGCACCGCCGCCAGCGAGGCTGCACCGCTGGGCTCAACCACCATGCCCAAGTGCTTGAGAATCAATCGCATTGCTTCGACAACCTCCTCATCATTGACAGTAAATATCTCCTCGAGATGATCCCTGATGATTGGCCAAGTGTGCTTGCCCATGCTTGTCAGTAGACCGTCGCAAATGGTATCCGGACTGGTCTGTGGCAGCAGTTCACCAGCTTCCAGCGAACGAGCCGCATCATCGGCCCCCTCCGGTTCGGCCCCGAATATCCTAGTGTTTGGGAACAGCGCTCTAGTGGTGATACAGGTTCCGGACATCAGCCCACCACCCCCTATGGGTGCGATAATAGCGTCCAACAATCCACCTTGTTCGAACAGCTCCATCGAGGCTGTCCCCTGCCCTGCGATTACGTCCGGGTTGTCATAGGGATGGATTAGAGCCGCCCCGGTCCTTTCCATAATTTCTGTAGCTGTAGATTCTCTAGCGGCGAGGTTAGGCTCGCAGAAGGTAATCTCGGCACCATGACTTTTCACTCCCATCACCTTGACCCGAGGCGCGGTTTTCGGCATCACGATGTAGGCTGGCACACCACGCTGTTTGGCCGCCAGAGCTAGCGCTTGAGCGTGGTTGCCACTGCTGTGCGTGCAAACTCCACTATCGGCAGCATCACCGAGTAGTATCACGGCGTTGCTGGCACCACGGAACTTGAATGCACCGACATGCTGTAGATTTTCGCATTTCAGCAGCACTTCCCTACCTGCGATACGGTTGAGGTCCTCAGAGGATACCACGGCTGTGCACTTGACTACTCCCTTCAGCCTCTGTGCGGCTGCCTGCACGTTCTCGATGTCCACCGAGTATCCCATGTACGAACTTGCCTGAGAGAAGGTATTGATGACATCATCGGCGAGGATTTCAAGCCTGAGCCCCACCTCGTTGCAGCATGGCGGAGCAGGACGCGCCGGAATGGAGGCCTCACGTAACGGTCGGGGTATTGCTGCTTCTTGACACATTGACTCTGGGCTACGCCCCTGCTGGCCCATGGGACTCAGAGTCATTCTCTTTCGGAGTGATAGGGCTGACTGGCTTGGCACTGCTCTATGTGGCTTGGTATCGATTGACATTCAAGCGCCGTGGACTGATTCCATGGCTTGATTTGTGGCAGGATCCAGCAGGTTCTTCGAAGAAGGTCCTCATCTGCGGAGTGGCGACCATTGCCCTCGCCTGGGTACTTGGCAACCCTTTGCAGGAGCAGATGCCCGATCCTTCGGGACTGATTGTGACGCTAATCGGACTACTGATGCTGCTTAATGGAATCTATGTAAAACTCAGTATCGGACCTCTGGCCGACTCCAAGTAGTCAGCGGGCTCCCGGTTTCCAGAACTGCAGGGGCAACGCATCATCACTCTGCATGGCCCTGTACGCGAGGTGGTCCGCACGCTCATTCCAGCGGTGCCCTCTGTGCGCGCGTACATGCTCAGCACTGAGTGAGCGCAGAGACGTGACCTCGGACCACAATGCCTGCACCGATTCAGCGAGCTCTTTGTTCGCCTTGGCCCTCCATTCTCCTGAGGCGATGTTCAGAGCGTATTGAGAGTCTCCTCTTAGCACTATATCACAACTGCCTCCTTCGGTCAGAAGCCATCGCATTGCATGGGCTACCGCAGAGAGTTCGGCAGTGTTGTTGGATCCTACTGTAGCACCCAGAAAATTATCTTCTGACTGCTCGGTGACGACCGGACCGCTCCTCTCTAAGATGACATCACCACCTCCCTTACCAATGCCGCTGTCCCCCGTAATGACGCAGAATCCCCAACCTGCTGGAGTCTTTCTGGTGACATTCCTGTTCTCTTCACACGATCCATCCACGTAGATGTACAGCGCCCTTTCAGACATCGTTATTCTCCGATTAGAGCTGTGTATGCAACAGCGTCCAACAGCCCTTCAATATCTGAGATGTCAGTCGGCTGGAGCTTGAAAATCCAACCGTCTCCATACGGATTCTCGTTGACCATCTCAGGGGTGTCCTCGAGAGCAGTATTCGATTCGAGGACCTCACCATCTACAGGGGAATTGATTTCGCTCACCGACTTGACCGATTCGACGCTGGCACAGGACCCCATCGCCTGCACTGTGGTACCGACTTCGGCCAGATCAACCCAGACAACTTCGGTCAGTGCTTCTTGGGCGAAGTCGGTGATTCCGACAAACAACATGTTTCCTTCGATTCTCACCCACTCGTGGGTCTTGGTGTAATGAAGATTAGAGGGTACTTCACTCATGGCTCTCGACTCTTCCGTGATGCACTAGGAGAGTGAAGGTTTCGATACTCACTCCTCTTCTCCCAGAGTGCGTTCGAGGTGCTCTTTCTCCATCCCGGCCCAAGTTGAGCCTATACTGGAGACATCTGCCTCTCGCTGCTCTTCCCTGAGTCGGGCAAGCATTTCCTCTTCTGACTCGCGGCTGAACAGCTTGTCGAGTGGCGAGGAGCCGTGCGGCTTTGAGCCGAGATTTCGGATGTAGGCGTAGAGCAGAGTCGAAAGAATCGCAAGAGAACCAAAAAGCATGCCAAACGAGTCCTCATTGGCCCCCGAGTCCGAAAGCAAAGAAATCCTGCCTTCGGCGAATGACAGGGCGGTCAGTAGATAGAGGGGAACGGCGAAGCCGATTAGCACCCTCTCAACACGACTCGCGGCCGAATCCATCGAACATCGAGCCCGGCTCCCCCTGCATCAACTTGACTTCGTCACACAATTCACGGCACTTGTTGGATAAGCTTGAGGATCTTGTACGGGAGCAGAGCTCGATTAACCGGGGTCACCTCGAGAATTCTACCGTCGTCCCGCCTCCTGATATCCTGCAACAGTGGGTGGCGACTCTTCTTGTGCAGCGTCAGGAGCGTCGGCATGTCATACTCGAGAGCCGCTCTGACCACATCTACAAAACCCTCACTTTCAACTGAGAACTTGCCGACCTCGTCGACGACGAGTATCTTGCAGTTGCCCACGGCATTCTGGATAGCCGGCACACCAATCCTATCAATCTCACTGGGGTCTATTCCGTAGCCTAGGATTCGGTTTCGCGATTCTATCTCTCGGTGTGCCATCACCCCTCTCTCTCCGGTCTCGATATCGATGCATGCGTATCCGACTCTCTCACCGTTTTCGATAATCGCTTCGGTCCTCATGCCCCCTATCACACTCGACCCAGATGTAGATCTACGGGGATTAGCTTTGTGTTCAGCAACGACCATACTGACGACCTTGTCTAGGACCGCGGACTTCCCGGACCTGGGCAGCCCTGTGATTCCTATTTTCGGATGTATACCCATTTATTGTTCCTCTTAGACCATCGCTTACTCGATGGAATGCTCACCGTACGGCACCTTTGGATAATAGTCTGTTTGGTGTTTAGACTTCATTGATGCCGGAATACGGAAAATTAATTCCGGCAATTTAACGTCAATCTTCCGCTTTATTGCCTTAAAGCGTAATTCAAGGCTCCTTCAGTGGAGGGCGGTGGCAACGGCAGGCTCTCGAGCTCGTAGTTGTTCACATTGTTGTTTGCCGCCCACGACTTAGACCACAGATCGAGGGCCTCTGAGTTGAGCTGAGTGGCTACGAAGAGCAGCCCCTCGTCAACACTGCCATGCTCCACAGCGAGACTGTCGAGGACGGTGTTGGGAAACTGTAGGAAGTTCACTGAGTTGCCCAGCACACAGTCCGGCGCGACGACCACCCAGCGTAGACGCCGTTCCTTCTGAGCGTTGACGATAGCCTGGCAGGCCACTCTGGAAATGCCTCGTGGCTTGATGGGGCCATTCCACAGTGCCTGAGAACGTTCGATGGACCCCTCTTCGATTTCAATGTCGTAGGCAGGGTGATTGATTCTGACTTCACCACCTTCAAGACAAAAATGAGCACCTCTGATGAAAGGGACGCCTTGCGTCTCGGGACCCCAGTTGCTGATGTCAGCCGCCCAATTGGTCTGGTCAATTTCACCGACCCTGACCCGAATCGGCTTGTCGGTTGGATTGAGCCAGTTACCCTCCTCACCCAAGCGAGGCTGGTCAGCGAGTTCGCCTATCGCCTTGAGCACGGCGTTCCTCGTGTAACTATCGCGTGGCATCCTAGGGACGGCCCAAGCCATATCAGTCCAGACAGACCACGGACCGCGCTCCATCTCGAGGAAGGGGGCCTTACTGTCCAAGCCTATGCTGGTTGATAGATCCTGGATCTCGAGCGGACCGAAACTGGTCATCATCTCGGTGCTGCCACCAATAGTTAGTCCGATAACTAGGACCCCTTGGGATGCGCCTGGAAACACTCTCTGGGGCTCTGGGAACGACCACGACGACACCCATTGATTACTCTCCACCATTAGTTTGCGCAGAGCCACACTACTCTTCTCGCGCAGAAGGGCGTCAGGAACAATCATGCGGATTCTACCGCCTTTTTGGACCAATTTCATGGAACGCTCTAGGAACAATCTGTATAGATTCACGTTGCCGCGCAGTGCTGCGTACCTTAGGCTGCCGTCAGACTCGGCCGTAGCACGCAGCGAACCCGATAGTTGCTTACGCAGCGCACTACCCTCGGGATGACCTCGAAAACGGTCCTTGATGCGCAGCCATGGCGGCCTACTGACAAGCAGCCTCGGTGCCTCAACCCACGGCCACTCGCCGCGTAGAGAGTCGGCACACCTGATACAACTCTCAAGAATTAACTCGGCCTCGCTCCGACCAATTCTAGCCTCGTCACCTTCACCGACGAGATCGACTAGACCAACTCTTGCTAGGGTCAGAAGCAGCCTCTTCCTAGTGCAAGCCACAGCTATTTTGGAAGAATCCACCATCTGCATGCCACGCAGTAGCCGCAGGGTGTCTGAGCGTATATCGCTCGGTGAGAAACCCTCACTCCTCAGAGCGTGAATCCTGATGACCCGACTGGGCACCACGCCACCTCCTACGGCAGGGTCTGCGAAGGGCAAGGGAATACCTGAACGGGTTCGTTCGCCAGCTTCGAATGCCTCGTCTTCGGTCTCGACGCAGTCGTTCCTCGCAGTCTCGTTGAGGCGCTCGGCATATGCCCTGAACCCTGGAGGCATCGCTGCTAGTGAAAGGGTAGCCGGGGGACTCTTGCTAATCTTGCTGCGAGTACCCTTCAATTCGTCCGTTAAGACAGCTTGGACAAGTCTACTAGGGGTGGAATAGGCACCTCTAGGGGACCTACCGTCGTTGACTGCCTCGTAGCGTGAGAGCAGGTGCTCGACAACTGCTCCAGGCTCTGAGAGCAGTCCAGCAGGGAGTGTAGGCCAGTGGTTGGGCATGGTCGCGGCTATCGGCGTTCCATGGGTGACTGCCTCCTCCCACGAATCCAGCCAGCCTGAGAGTTGCTCACTACGGTCCGAACACACGTGGTCGAGGCGTGCGTACCATCCCGATGCATCACTCGCCATGGTACTACGGGACATGCGACAGGACACCCTTCTTTGAAGGGTACGGTCACTCGTGGGAAGGCCTCAACTGCAATCACAAGTCGAGACCAAAGCAGTCCTGATCCAACTCGGTGATGACCCTTCTCTGCAACAGCCAAGCGACTGCCTCATCTACCTCATCGGCGCGAATGCCGACAGCATCCAACTTATTCACCAGACTGTCGAAGTGGACTTGATTAGAACCTCCTCCCAAAGCCTCCTCGATGATGCTTAGGACATGTTCAGCCACGATTGCCAACAGGGGATCATCATCAATATCAAGTGAACCGTAATCGACAGCGGCCGTGCCCTCATCATCATCGCCCGAGGCCGCGTCGGGGATATCCTTCTCGTATATGTCGAAGAGATTCCTTTGGTTCGGGTCGGTCCAAGTTGACCTCTCAGCAACCTCACGCTGGCGCCGCAGGCGCTTCACTAGGGTCTCGATGCGGTGCAGTCTCTGCTCCAAGCGCAGGCGCTCGCGACCCAAATGACCCTCGACTAGTTCGAGCTCGTCCGTTGCGCACTTGTCCAGCCATTCGGACAGGTCCCAAGACGGGTCCAGCCTGAGCATAGTCTCCCACAGCCTCGCAACCGAGTCAGGCAATGACCTGACATCTATTCGTGGGCTTCCACTTCCATCGTCCTGCGGTCGGTCCATGCTTCACCTGTTCGCATGGACCGTCTATCAAGTATCGCTTCAATCAGGAAAAGAGTTGTGTGGGTTGGGTTGATGAATGAAAAGCAAGTGCCCCGGCTGTGAGCGGGTATCATCTGACAGTCCTGCCCGGCGACGGCACGGGGCGTGAGGTCACAGCAGAGGCCAGACGCGTCATCGAGGTGTTCGAGAAGCACAGCCCGATGTCCTTCGAAATCACTGAGATTCCTTGTGGTGGACAGTACTTCTTAGAGACCGGGGAGGAGTGGCCCGAAGGCTCGTTCGAGCACTGCCGTGATAACTCCGATGCAATCCTCCTCGGAGCCATTGGATGGCCCGGGGCCACGATGCCGAATGGGGATATGGCTGGAGGCCAGGTCATCCTTGGGTTGCGCTCTGGACTAGGCCTCTACGCTAACATCAGACCGGTCAAACTCTACCACGGAGTCCAGCACAAGGTGCACGGAGAACACACCGATATCTGGGACCCAGATCTGGTTGACATGGTGCTGATTAGGGAGAACACAGAGGGACTGTATCATAGTCTCTTACGACGTTCAGCCCAAGCCGCAATCGGAGCCAAGGACGAACCTATTGATCAGCCTGAATTCCCCGGTCTAGAGGGGGAGGTCTCATGGGATCCACGTCCCATATCACGTCATGGCAGCGAACGCGTCATCAGGTTCGCTTTCGAGCTGGCCAAGCGTAGAGAGGGTCAGTTGCAGGCACCTCAACGAGTCACCTGTGTGGACAAGAGCAACGTCCTGCGCGGCTGCAGGCTATTCAGGAAGATTTTCGACGAGATTGCCGAGGAGTATGAAGACATCGAGACAACGAAGGCCTTCATCGACGCCTTCACGATGTGGTTGGTCCGAGATCCAGAGGATTTGGACGTAGTCGTCCTACCGAATATGTTCGGCGATATCGCCACCGATCTGGCCTCCGTGCTACAGGGCGGCATGGGGATGGCGGCGAGCGCCAACATAGGGGACAATCACATGCTATTTGAGCCGGTTCATGGGTCCTCACCAAAGTACGCTGGACAGGGCAAAGTCAACCCGATTGCAGCAATTTCATCAGTCCAACTGATGTTTGACAACCTTGGCGCGCGCCACGACGACCCCCATGCTCTGATGTGCGCCAAGATCCTAGATACTGCAGTCTCATCTCATCTCTCAGAAGGTGGCGTAGTAACCTACGACCTCGGAGGGGCAGCCAGTACCAGCGAGGTTGGCCAAGCCATCTCCGAGCGCTGCAGAGAACTGCTGCAGGAGCAATACTCATCCGCCTGATTATGCATCGACAGATGCATCTGAGATGATACTGAGAGCCGCGTTAAGGGCAGCTGCATTGTTCCACTGGCTCGGTAGCGAATCGCCTGAAACGACCTCACTGAGGAGTTTTGAGGAGGCTCTGGATACCTCGTCAACTATGGTCACTGTCGCCATCATCGATGTGCGTGAGAGTGGATTGAGATCGACTACTAGCACCTGTTTGCCAGCGGCAACCAGAGCCTCGCATCTGTCTCCATCCTCTAGTGGGACTAGGACGACGTCGGCCTGCCCTATTCCTTCTCGACAGCACTTGGCGCGAGGACCATCGAGACCAGGTATGCTGTGCTTGGCCGAGTTACCGAACAGGACGACCGAGCCTACTGCTTCCTGCCAATCACCCTCCCATCCTTTAGGAGATGCTTCGGTGGCCACCACGTCGCGCTGCTCCGACAGCCTGCCGAGAAGTCCCGACACTCTCTCAGGTGTACGGTAGTACAGGTTGACCTCGATAGGGCATCCCACGACTGCAGCGACTCGAATCAGTTCCTTGCCTGCCAGTACCACTGTGTTCCCGTTTACCGAGATGACCGGGTGCTCAGCAGCCAACAGTCTGGCTGCGACTTCCCGGATGGCATCAATGGCTGAGTCAGAAGTAGTCTCACCGAGCAGGTAGTCGAAGGCCTCTCCCCTGCCGTGGGCTATCATCGCCGAGTCTGCCAGTAGACCCTCGGCGGCTGCATCAACCAAACTCTGACGAACCAACAGAGAAGCCCGCCTAGGGTGGTTGTCAGGAATCTCCCCCATTACTCACCCCTCTCTATCAACATCGACATGTCGAGTGTGGCGGCACCCCTGTTGAGGGCACTCGATGAGACAAGATCAACCCCGCTTTCGGACCAGTCTCCTAGGGACCCAAGAAAGACTCCGCCGGAGCCCTCTAGAATGCAACACTGGCGCAGACCCGCCTTGGAAAGGGCGCGCTGGGCCTCACCAGCTCCTGCCGCATCCATATTGTCAAGCAGAAGCACCAGCTTTTCATTGCCGCCACGAGTGTTTTGCAAGGAGTTCCATGCCGCTGCTGCTGTGACTGACTGCTCGACGCTCTGCACCTCGACGACAGCGAAGCTCGCATGTTCATCCATGTTGATTGATGAGACTGCGCGCTGGATGGCACTAAGATCACCTTCGTCACCCTCGGTCATCGCAGCGAAATCGTTCTCCTTGAGCATCAATGCATCTCCTCGGTCAAGTCTGTGAGTAAGTCCACCGCCGCTGAGGACCGCCCACTTGTCTAGCAGCCCCCACTCGGTCTTACGGGTCGCTGCGACTAGGATAGGATGTGCAGCCGCAGCCCACTTGGCAGTGTTTGTGGCTATTCCCGACAGTCTGCCGAGTAGATTTAGCAGGACTCTTTCAAGCCTCAGAATATCCTCCGCTGGACCGTATAGAACGACCACCGTATCGCCCTCTCTAACAGAGCCCCCTTCATTGGGACCCCACTTAGCTGAGCATTCAGGGAAGTGCCTTTCCAGCAGTCTGTCGGCGATAGGTCTCCCACATAGGAGGCCCTCAGCCTTCGCAGTGATATTTGCCTGAACGAGCCGGTCAGGACCCGTTCCTCCTCCATGCTCATCGGCCACCATCGCGTCGACCCACCTATCGATGGAATCTAGGAACAGAGCCGTGGGCTCGCCGCCAGACCACAACAGATCGGAGCGGTCGTGAGGCAGCCTAGACACACCACGACGTGCGGTAGCCCCGCCTTGAATGGTCCGAAACGACATTTGACCATCCTCGTCGTGGTTCAAGGATGCGCAGCATCGTCATCGGCGGAGGAGTCGCAGGTCTGGCAGCAGCTGTGCAGCTTGCCGCTGACGGTTCCACCGTCCTCCTGGTCGAGTCGAAGGACACCCTCGGCGGCCGCGTTAGGATGCGCGATTCGGGTAGTTGGCTACTCGACCCCGGACTGCACCTGATGCAGCGCAAAGGGCCATTGAACCAGTTGCTCAGGAAGTTGCGGGCTCCGAGGGTTCTGGGCTCGAGGTGGAATCCCAGAGAGATGCTGGCGATTGATGCTGATGCAAATCAGGCACTAACCGTCCTAGCGACGATGTCGATGGATGCCGAGGGGGTTAAGATACCAGAATTCGTGATACCGAGAGGAGGTTGGTCGAGTCTGGTGGGGCGTCTGATTGTATCTGCCAACCAGCTGGATGTGATGCTCGATGTCGGCAACTCCGTCGAGGCACTTGTTCTCGGGCCAAATGGCAGGCTTGCATCGGTACGCGTCTCCGGCAACGACATCAAGTGCGACGAGGTGGTTCTAGCGGTTCCACCTTCTGAGACTGCTCGTCTGTTGGAGAGCGCCGGTCTGGATGCATCGGAGCTGAGGCGCTGCACTGAACAAAGGTCCGCTGTGCTGGATGTCGCCTTGGAAGGCAAGCCGATGAGGCCGTATTCAGGACTATTCGATGCGAAAAGGAGTATCATCGCGGTCGATGTTACTGCCGAAGATAGGATTCCAGAGGGAGCCGATTCAAGCGCTTGTACCATTCTGCACGCAGTCTGTCTGGCAGGAGATGGCCCAGAAGCCCTTCAAGGCATCAAGGAATTCCTCGACTCACGCTGCTCCGGCTGGAGAAACATGGCCGCAGCACGTCGTTCGACAACCTCAATCATGCTCCATCCATGCTCTCGCGGTGAACGAGTTGACGGCTCGGCCTTCATCGACTCTGGAATCGCCATGGCCGGCTGTCACGTCATCTCAGAGTATCACCTAAGCGACGCCGCAGTTGATACTGGCAGGAGCGCTGCGAAAGCTCTCAAACTCAATCGTTGACTTCGAGGCTGGACTCGGCCGCAGCAAGGCAAGCCAGAAGATCATCTACCGTGGAACGCACCGTCTTGAGATGCTCTCCAATCACACTAATGCGCAACTCCGCATCTTCGCCGACTTCGACAATCTCCGCTTCGAAGGATCCTGGATCGTCAGGCGATATGGCAGCCAACAGGGCCTCGGCGCGCTCTCTAGGTCCTGCCCAGATAATATCCGCCTCCACACTACTCATACACTTTACTCCACAATTAGCCATATTTGGGTTCCGAAGTCAAAGCGCTCGTCTACAAATTCGCGTACGGT
>Ga0302119_10000394_pt1 | contig 19550 bp, 20 predicted proteins | sample AG5_Tmax_MG_FD_203114 | JGI IMG/M metagenome (GOLD analysis project Ga0302119, IMG submission 203114) | Marine microbial communities from Western Arctic Ocean, Canada - AG5_Tmax | ecosystem: Environmental > Aquatic > Marine > Oceanic | place: Canada: Western Arctic Ocean | collected 2017-10-01 | reverse complement strand
CGTCTCTAAAGTGAACACGGGGCTGGCCTAAACCGGCCCCCGTGGGAGGGAACAACAATGCCCATTTCCCTTGCGGGACATGGGGAGATCATCGGTGCGCAGCTGGGCGTGTCAAAGTAAGTTCTCCAGTTGTCTTGAAGGACCAATTGCGGTCGTTCCAGGCAAGGCACCATGCTGCGCTCCTTACCCTCTCCGGGGCCTGGCGCGTCCTTCCCCAGGCGAATGTTGGCTTCCTTGAAATCCTCAAGGGTACGATGCAGTCTCATTTATGCGGAGCTAAAGCCAAATTCAAATACGCCTGCCAGTTCCTGGATGGTGAGGCCGGGCATGAATTTGAGTTCCCCTCTTGGGAGGAGACATTTTCATGCAAGGCGCCCACTACCGGAAAGAGACGAATGAATGCATTGGAGCAGCAAAGCTCTCTCCGTTGTTCCTATTCATATAGATGACTATAGGAGGGTTCCCGGGCCTTCAGATTTTTCCTCCCTCTGCGTGTCCGGGGGTGTCCCATCATCAAAGTCGGGAAGAGGAGAAACCAAATTGGCCGGAAGAGGAAACTGTCGATCGAAGATGCCGGGCGCCGGTTCAGTTGCATTGAGATAGGCGCAACGAATCATCTCGGACTTGGCGTCGAGGTTGTCGACGTGATGCAAGGCAAACGCTTCCGGGGTGCGTGGCAGGGTAGGGGAACCGAAGGCGAGTTCCCCATGGTGACTGGCGATCAAGTGGAGGAGGTGTAGACGGACATGTTCACTGGGTGGATCCAAGGCGAGCCATCCGTTAGCAACTTCGGAGTCGATCAGATCGCGCCACAATTTGTTGACCAGTTCGATCCCAAGGGGAATGTGACCCATCATCTCGCCGTGCAAACTCAAGGTCTGCGCGAACCCCGCCTCGGGGTAGTTGTTTTCCCAGAGCTTGCCGCAGTCGTGGAAGAGGACTCCGGTTATGAGAAGGTCGGTGTTCAAGTCGGTGTAGACCGTGCAGATCGCGGCTGCGGACCGCATCATCTGGGCGACATGTTCGACCAGGCCACCGCGCCGAGCGTGATGGTTCCTTTTGGCGGCGGCCGCGCGGCGTAAGCGATCACCGAATTCGGCGAGAAACTTTCGGCTCAGAGCTTGCAGGCGGGGATCGCGAATGGCCGCGCAGGCAGTCATGATGTGATCCCAGTCCTTGTCCTGTCGCGCCTTGGTGTCGGGGTCGCCAGCGAGAAAGGTGCTGACCTCCGCATCATTCAGGGCCCGGAATTTCCAGCCGTCGCTGTCGATTCCGTACTGACTCTGGGTCCACGCTCCTTCCAAGTGAACAAAGGCGCCTGGTCGCAGTTTGTTGACTTCGAGAAACTGTGGATGGTTGCTCCAGGCCTTGAGGGTGAAGCTGGCAGTGGCATCGGTGAGAGTGAGTTCTAGGTAGGGATCGCCTTTGCGGGTGGCCTTCTCCGAACGCTGCTGGAGCTGGGCATCAAAGCCTGCTTGCACGGGCGTCTCGCTAGTGCGCTGTTTCAGGTCCGCGATCGTGAGTGATTCCACGGGGACAGTTCTCAGGGATCAATCCTTGGTTGTCAGTAGGAAAGAGAGGAGAACCTGCTCCCGGCGCCGCCAAGTCCGGAGGGCGGGCTCGCCGGTTCTCGCTTCAGCACAGCCTCACCATATCCTTGATGAACTGGCGCCAGAGGAAGAAGAGTCCGCGGAGGGAGTAGCGGAAGTGACCGTCCCCGGTGAGCCGGATGATTCCCTTGTCGAGGTTGTGATCGATCTGGCGTCGCATCTCCCCTTCGATTTGCTCCTCGACTTCATCAGGATCAGGAATGCGCAGGTCGTCCTCGGGAATGCGGCGGCGAGTGAGAAATCGGTTGTGGTCGACCAGGATCTGGTGGAAGCAACTGCGTTCACAGGGGACGCGGTTCCAGGTGATCTCGGGTCCACACTTGAGGGTGGGAGAGAAGGGGAAGTTGGTGGTCCGAAAGATTCGGCCGTTTCCGTCTTTGGAAGTGATGCTGATGAAGGCGAAGGCGACTTCTTCCTGTTCGCAAAGGCAGACGGTGGCGATCGCTTTCTTTTCGGGATTCCAGAATATTCGGAAAAACTGCTTCATCCCCGCCCATTCCCAGCCGCTGTCGGCGGCGTGTTCAAAGCCCTCCTCTTCCATCGCGTTGATTGCCTCGGCGGCGTGGGGGAAAAAAGAATCGGCGGGTGGGACCCGGAAGCGCAGGCGATTCTCCAGCGGGAGCCGGAGCTGGCGAATGCGGGTGAGGAGCTCGATCCAGGGGAGGAAGAACCATCCCGAGACCCCGACCACGCCCGCCAGCACTGAGGAATCGAAGATGTAATAGAGCGCAAAATAACTGGCCACCAGGAATGTCAGGGCTCCGAGTTTTCGAGCCGCGAAATGGCGACAGCAGCGGAGGGCCGCCCCAAGGACGACCAAACCGGAAACGAAGGCAAGTTCCCTCATGAAGAGCGCGCGGAGGTGGAGGTGATTGGGACCGGGATTGAGGTGCGCGAATTGATGTGGATGGATGTACCACGAATATCGTCGAGTCCAGCAGGGTTTTCCAGTGGAGGGGTTCGATTTCTGTGCCCCGGACAATCAGGAACGCTGGATCACGACCGCGATTGTGGACTAGGCTGTCTCATGATCGAGCCCTTCGAGGACCATTGGCCAGAGATTCATGAGTCTGCCTTCATTGCTGGAAGCGCCGATTTGATTGGGCGAGTCACGATCGGAGAGGAATCCAGTGTGTGGTATCACGCCACCTTGCGTGGTGATATCCACGAAGTTGTGGTTGGTCCCCGCTCGAATGTGCAGGACAACGCTGTTCTGCACGTGGAAAGCGACCGGGGATGTTACCTGGGCGAGCATGTTACGATCGGTCACGGAGCGATCGTGCACGCCTGTACGGTGAAAGACGAAGTGCTGGTTGGGATGGGGGCGACCGTGCTCGACGGCGCGGTCATCGGGGAGCGCAGCATCATCGGCGCCAACGCCCTGGTCACCATGAATTCCGAGATTCCTCCCGGATCCCTCGTCCTGGGATCACCGGCTAAGGTGGTTCGCACACTCAGCGTGGAAGAACAGGGGAAGGTCGTGGTCTGGGCACAGAAATATGTTGAAAACCGAAGGAAGTTCCTCGCTCGCAAATGGGATCAGCGGTAGTCTTGTGGCGATGTCGGATATGGTTCGAGTGGATCCAGTCGCGCTCCTGCCGACTCAGGCTGGATGTGCGGTCTTTCTGGGAGATGGAGAGAAATCAATCGTCTTTTACATCGAGCCGGCCATTGGAGCTTCCATCAATGATGCGCTCTCGGACCGGCGTCCTCCGCGTCCGCTCACGCATGATCTTTTCAATGATGCGCTCAAGGCCTTTGGGGCTGTTGTTCAGCGGGTGGTGATCGTGAAAGTAGAAAGCGACGTTTTTTACGCGCGTCTTTTTCTCGAAGCGGAGAACGAAATTTCTGACAAGTTGATCGTGGAACTGGACGCGCGACCGAGCGATTCGATTGCGATGGCGGTGCGGCAACATGCGCCCATTTTCGTGGTGAAGGAGGTGTGGGAGGGGCTCAAGGACATGACCAACGTGCTGGAGGAACTGCGCGACAAGGGCATGGAGCTCGAGGGTGGAGACTAGACGCCCCGCGTTATTCCAAGAAACTTGCTCATCAATCTCCTCTTGCGGGAAGGGGGATTGCTCCTAGGTTCGGGGCTCGATGTCTCCCCAATCTCCGACTCTCCCCGCCTACCTCACCGAGGAAATCCTGAAGAATCCCGAACGGCGTGAATTTCCGCCCTTCGAGTTGGCTCGCTTGTTGGGAACGGTCTTCGAACCGACGGACGGTTGTCGGATTTGCATTCTCACCGACTTCGAGGAACCAGCGGGCTTGATGCAAGAGTTCGCCTTTCTTAAGGAAGAGGGATTTGAGGTTCAGAAGAATGCTCACCAGCATTTTTTCGAGGCCTTGCATGAGGGCGTGATGGCAAAATTGGGAATGAGGGGCGGTGAGATGTTTGCCTATCGCTCCACCATGGGATCGAACCTCGACTTCGCGGATGAAGTCTGGGATGTGCAGGGTCAGGAGCTCTCTCTCGACCGGGACATCTATCCCAACTACGATCTTATTCTCTGTATCTCGACCTTCTCGGCGACCGCTCCGCTCACTGCCAAGTGCAAGGAATTCGGATTTCGCGGAGCCACCATGCACGGCATGAACGACGTGATTCTGAATTCCGGACTGGCGGTTGACTACAATGAGGTCTCGGCCGATGCCGAACGGATGCGGTTCGCGATGACCGGAGCCGATACGATGGAGATCGATTTCGCCTTGGAAGGCGGACGGATCCTGACCGCTTCGCTCGAGCTGGGAGGACAGGATGCCCAGAAGTCGCATGGCCTGTGCAAGGGAAGCGCGCCGGACATCGCGAATCTTCCGGCGGGAGAGGTTTACTTTGTCCCGCAGGATGCCAACGGACAGTTCCCCATGAAGTACGAGGACGGGACTCTCGGGGTTCTCGAGGTCGTGAACCGCGACGTGGTGAAATCCACCTTGATCGAAGGACACCAGGAAACGATCGATGCTCACAATGCGCGCCTCGCGGATGATCCCATGACCGGCACTCTCGGGGAGCTTGGATTCGGCACCCAGGTACTGCCGGTGTCCTACCAGGACATTCAGGACGAGAAGGTGCTGGGGACTTGTCACCTCGCGACTGGTCGAGACGATCATCTTGGAGGGGACATCGTGCCGGAGATGTTCAAAAAACACGAGAACAGCACTCACGATGATATTCTCTTTGCCCCCCACAAGACGCCGAACTTCATGGTGAAGGAAGTGCGGATGAAGCGAGGCGATCAGGAAGAAGTGATCATCGAAAACTTTCGACCCAGCCAATACGTGATGGAGGCGCTCTCCCGGAGAGATTAGCTTGTTTGTTCCGGGTGAAAGGTTGTGATGAGGGCGCTTGGGATGAAGAGATACGAAGCAATCGAGTTTGGGAACCTCCCGGTCAGCGAGTGTTGTTGTGGGACGGTAGAGCGGGCCTTCGCGGAGCATGACGGGAGTCCCTCTTCGGTGCACCTTCTTGCCTTGAGCGACGAGCCGACCTGCCATTATCATAAGAAGACGACGGAGATTTACGTCATCCTCGAAGGAGAAGGTCATCTTGAGCTCGATGGCGAACTGGTGCCGGTCCGGCCGTTGTCTGCAGTCATGATCAAACCCGGCTGCCGCCATCGCGGGATTGGGAAGATGAAGCTCTTGAATATTTCGGTGCCCAAGTTTGATCCGGAAGACTTCTTCTACGAAGAGGATGCTGCGATTGCAGGTGAGGCCCCGGTGCATTAGGGCATGGGGGTAAATTGTGTCGCCCCGCGGCACTCAGGATTGATCCTCCCCCCTCCGACTGGATCAAGGGGCCCGTCCAGAGGATCTGGACGTCTTCCTCGTCGTAAACGCTGCCCAGCTTGCCCGCTGTCCGCATCTCGGCCCAGGTTCCCTTGGCATCATCGATGACGATGTCGGCGCTGGGCACGGACCTGTCGATTTTGTTCCTCCAGGAAGCGAACTTCCTGAATGATTCTGGCCTTGAGCATCTGGTCGGCAATGAGCTTGGCGATTTTGTCGAGATCCGGATGGCGGGTCTGAAGTCCGTTGTTCTTGAGCCTCAGCTCTGCCCAAGTGTAGTAGTCTTCGTCTTTAACTTTCGGGTTGGCGAAAAGGGCCCCGCCGGTCTCCCTGATGAGAAACTAGGTTTCCTCGGAATCGTCCATGATGACGACACAGCCCACCTTGGGGTCCTTCATGAGAAAGGCGCCCTTGTCACAGGTCTCATTGACCCAAGGGCCCGTAATTCAGGTCTTTTCCGGGTTCGCGACCTGGCTTCCCACCGGCTGTTTGCTCATCACCATCGAGCAGGAGGCGCAAGAGACAGAGGATTTGCGGCTCGAGAACATTCGTGTTCCCTTGGTCCCGTGCTTGGTGGAAGGATGCCCTCGAGTACGATTTGCCCCGAGCTGAATTTGCTGTCCAGAGCGTGGAACGAGGACGATGAACATTTACGAGACTGACAAACTTCGCGACGAGTACCTGCTCTTTCACTTCGGAGCGCCCTCCCAGATCCTACCCTGGCCTCGCGGTCCCCAGGAGGCACTGGAATTTCCGACCCGTATCGTGGAGCGATTTTCTTCCGGTGAAGTTGGGCGTGCGCTCGACCTGGGCTGTGCGGTGGGGCGGTCTGCCTTCGAGATGTCGCGCACTGCCGCCGAAGTGGTGGCCATCGACTATTCGCAGGTCTTCGTTGATGCGGGGAAGGCCATGCAGGGGGCCGGGTGTTGTGAGGTCTCCCGGTTGGAGGAAGGAAGGCGCCGGGAGACCATCGTGGTGGAGGCTCCCGCCGGGGCGCGGCCCGAGCGCATCGCGTTTGAACAGGGAGATGCCATGAATCTCCGAGCGGAACTCGGGAGTTTCGATCGTGTCCTCGCAGCCAATCTCCTCTGTCGCCTCCCAGAGCCCGCGCGTCTACTCGGCCGGCTGCCGGAATTGGTGATTCCAGGTGGAGAACTCATCCTCACCACGCCCTGCACCTGGCTGGAGGAGTTCACCCCGCAAGATGACTGGCCGCAGGGAGCGACCCTCCCCTGGTTGAAGGGCGAACTCGAGGCTCACTTCGAGCTCCTGGAAGAACATGACGAGCCGTTCCTGATTCGCGAAACGGCTCGCAAGTTTCAATGGACGGTGTCGCTCCTGACGAAGTGGCGCCGGAGATAAGGCGGTGGGCTAACTCCTGCGCCCGGCCCGCTTGGTTTGAGGATGCTGAACGGAGCTGAACAACATCCCCTAGGTTGGGATCCTTGCGCTACTTTTTTTCTTCAGTTGTGAACGCCTTCCAGTTGTCCTCAACCTTGGCTGAATCGACCGTGCCCTCGTGGAGGATGAGACGGTAGCGCTGAGTGAGGATTTTGCCCTTTTTGAGCTCGTAGTCGCCGCTCTCTTTGACGTCCTTGTCGTTAAAGGCGCGGATGCCAAAGGGATTGGCGGTGAGCAAGCCATAGTTGCGGGCGTGCCACCAAGTCGGGTGGCGCAAGTTTTTGGAATGATCAAGGATGGCGATCACGACGGGCGTGCCCTTTGAATCAGGACCGTGGTAGGCGACCCACTTGGCACGCTTGCCCCAGGCATCGTTGTCCTTCATCCCTTCGCTGGTGATGATGCCGCCCTTGGCGACGGCCCCCTTCAGGCGGATGGTCGGTGCAGTGCGGATGGAGAAACTCCCCTCCTTGGTGTCGCCGAATTTGAGGTTGTGCTGATTGGAACCGAGATGAGAAGTCACATCAATGGTGCGCGTTCTTCCCTCGACTGAAATGAGGTAGGTCCGGTGTTCGGCGACCACGGGCTTGCCATCAGCTTCCCAGGAGAGCTCGACCGTGAAGGTGACCTTGCTTCCTTTGCCGCCTGCCACGGTGTTGGTCACCATGGGGTTGCCGAGAAATCCCCGGGTCACGATCTTGCAGTTCTCTTTGTGCCAGAAATCGTGCCCGTTCACATTGCCGTGGGTAAACCAGAATCCGGTGTGGTGCGGGTGATCGGCCTGCTCCCCCTTGACCCCTTTTTCGAAGGGATGCTGGCGGGTGTAGTGAGTTCCCCGGGAACTCATCAGGGGAAAGAGGCAGGGGACGCGAGTATCGCTGCGGTACTCGGTGAAGAGCGTTCCATCGATCAGAACTTTGAGGTTGTTTCCCTCCTGTTCGATTTTGATTCCGGCCTGTAACGGCAGGGCTGCAAGAGCAAGGAGGGCAAGGGTAAATGTGCGCATGATTATGAGGCTACGATTCAAGCAGACGGCCCCTTACGGGGGAAGCAGGAATGCCGGTTGCGTTGAGAGTGATTTGAGGGCAAATTGGGCGGGTGCACCGGCCTTCTCAATCCCTTGCCTACAGGGAGAAGCGGGAAAGCCGGGTGCATTGGGAATAATGCCCGGGAGGGGGCCTCCCAATAGCAAGCAGAGCCCACCAGTCACCCATGACGGAATTCGAAGAACTTGTCGATGCGCACTACCAACCGCTCTATCGGTTTGCGTTCTCGCTCGCAAAAACCCCCGATCGCGCCGCGGATCTCGTCCAGCAAACCTTCGTCATTTGGGCCCAGAAAGGGCACCAGCTCAAGGACCGGAGCAAAGCCAAGACCTGGCTCTTCACCACTCTCTACCGCGAACACCTCAGTCACGCTCGCCGGGAGACCCGCTATCCAGAACGCGAGATCAGCGATGTGGAACATGAGCTGCCTTCCCACGATCCGGATGCCGATCGACAGATGGATGCCCAGCGGGCCGTGGAATTGTTAGGGGAGCTTGACGAGACCTTTCGCGCACCACTGACCCTCTTTTACCTCCAACAACACAGCTACAAGGAGATCGCCTCCATTCTCGATATCCCCATTGGAACCGTGATGTCACGCATTTCGCGAAGCAAGGATCAGCTCCGGCGCAAAATGCTCGATGAGCCGTCCGGCGTGCCGAAGAAGATAGTTAATTTTCAACCCGAATCCCTCAAGCGATCCAATGGATAAGGAACAAGCCCGCTTCATTCTGCAAAGTTTTCGTCCCGACGGGGCGGACGCGAAGGATCCTGATTTTGCGGAGGCTCTAGCGCGGGCCGCGGAAGACCGTGAGCTTGGGGATTGGCTCGCTCTCGAGCGGGTGCAGGACGCCTCCTTTGCCGCTGCTTTCAACAACCTCGAGATTCCCGACGAGCTCCGCGAGAATATCCTCTCGATCCGCAATGAGGAGCTTGTTGAGAGTGATCTTTCCGAAATGGATGCCGCCATCATGGGTGCGCTTGCCTCCGTCCGTCCGCCCGAGGAACTGCGCGCTCAGATCGTCACCGCCATGAAGGTGGAGACGGCCAGTGAGCCCGTGGCGGGGGCCTTTACTCCAGAGGAAACCTCTGCTTTGAAAGTCGAAGAGAACGACGCGAGAACCGCGACGGGCAGGGCGCAGAGTTGGATGAGGAGCGCTGCGGTTGCGGCCGCCTTGGTGCTCGGAGCCTTCGTGGCCTTTGAGATGACCGATGATGAGAAGCCTGCACCTGACGGGATCACCTTGTCTGCCCTCGAGCACTCCTCGATTCAGCATGTGTCCAGCGAGAGCGCTCTTCAACATGAGGGGACGGACATCGACGATCTCAATACGTTTTTCGTCAGCAAGGAACTTCCGACCATTCGAGAGGAAGATCTTCCTCCCGGGTTGACGGCGGTGGATTCCAAGCCCGTTGGTTGTGCTCTTCTCAATCTTGGGACAAAGAATGCCTCCCTCGTTTGCTTCAATAAAGACGGCGAAGTGGTCCATCTTGTGGTGGTGCGTCGGGCCGATCTTGAGAAAACGAAGATCGCGGCTCTCGAGGAGCTGAAAGCCGGGAAAGGCAGCTGTTGGCAGTGCCCCGCGACCAATATTTCGGTTGCGACCTGGGCTGAGGGTGACCGTGCCTTTGTCCTCCTCAGCGAGAGCAAGCCCGAAGAGATGCGGAAGAAATTATTCTAATCTCAAGGGCCTGCTCCCTGGTAGTCGGGATCGATTCGATCACCCGTTGCGCTTCCTCGAGCTAGGCGGGAATGGGATTGAACGGGCCCAAAAAGGGGGTCCCGATCACTAGTTCCGGAATCCCGACACCCGATTACAAAGTGAGAGCCTGATTGCAGGACCCTGCACCGCGTGCACCGGACCCTGCTTCCTGCACCGTGCACCATGATGGGATCCCGTTTTAGGATGGATTAGAAACATTACTGAGCTTGTCTCGCAGTCGATTTGGGACAGTTCTCTCAACATGAAAGGAATTCGCGCGCCGGCCTATATGGCCGTGTCACTCTTATGTCCTGCGGCGGCATCCGCAGATGACTCGTATCGGTCGTTGGATACCCGAACACGTTTATCGAGCGTAACTTTCGGAACCACCGCGTGATCAGCAGTGCGTTCAGCAACCTTCAATTCTCCGACCTGAAAACCGCAAAAAAATCCGTAACCGTTACAAATACGGAAAACAACAAAAAGGCCGATGCGAAACTCCACTCAATAAAGGTCAAGATTCCACTTCAGGATCGCTATGAGTTTGGCGAGCTGCGGTTCCTTGAAATGGCGGAGAACATATACTGGGTTCCAATCGGTTGGTAACCTCAAGATTACCGGAATCCACAACGCCGTCGCACGACCTCATCCTGCCTCCCGCACCGCTCTTGCTGCGCGTCCCAATCCGACCCGAACGAGAAGGATCACCCTAGAGGATGCCAGGAAAGCGATTGAGGACGCGAAGAGGGACATGACCTAGAGCTTCACCCTTTCCCATTTACCGGCTTCTGGTAGAGCAGGAGCGATATGAAAGCGCTTCACGTGATGTGTTCTGTCCTGCTGCTGGTGGGATGTGGTGCCGGATGGCTTCATCAATGAGATTTCCGGGAAGCCCTATAGACGCAATCTGCTGGAATGGACCTCGGTGAGGATCGCCGATAAGGACGTGCAGCTTACAAAGCGCGAAACAGTCATTGAGAAGGAACTGTGGGAGGCAACCGTTGAGTTTAAAAAGGGAGGAGAACTGGTGGCTTACGCCGAGGATGAGGCCCGCTGGTCAGCGGAGTTGCCGCATTCTCACAGAGGAGAGGCTCCGGAGGAGGAATGACCGTCCCGTGCAAACCGGACCCCAAGGTGCCGTGGTGTCCGAAATACCGGGCCCCCTCCTGCACCGAACGCACCTTAGCCCTGAGGTTCTCCTCACACCCCCACCTGCGTGGATTGGCTTTGACCCCTGCCTCCTGATTACTGTTTCGATTATTGATTACTGTTTTTTGACCCCTTCTGGAACCCCAAACGGAATCATTACCCTTGTGTGAAACCTCATGAATACAGCACTGCGCGAAACAGGATCTTGTTTTCATTTCGTTCGGTGGACTGGAGTTGGTGAATGGGGACGAGAGGGATGGTCGAATCACTCATTCGGAATCACGGCGCGGGCAGCGCGATCATCGACCATGAAGTACCCGAGCGGAGTGTCACTCCCCGGAGTGGCAATCTGCCAGACGGCCCCGGGTCGGGATTGCTGGCGCTTAATTTTTTCGGCAGCGATCAGGCCGTAGGAAATTGCGTTGCCTTCGCGATCCATCCAGAAGAGTTCGACGGGTGCCTTGCGGTGGTTGATGAAGACCACCTCGAATTTGTTTCCGTCCGGATTCGAGGCGGGAGCGGGACCAGCCTTCCAAGCCAGCTTGGGCAGCGAATCAAGCTTCGGAGCGACCAGGGGCGCAAAGTTCTTGGGTGCGAGGGCCCGCAATTCCGCGAGTTTCGCCGCATGCCCGGGTTGCGCGGCAAGATTGCTCCACTCGTAGGGATCCGCCACGATATCATAGAGTTCTTCGCCCCCGTCTTGGTAGTGGATGTAGCGCCAACCCTCCGCGCTGAGGCCGAAGTTTCCTGGGCGATGGGCATGGGTGAGCGAGATGTGGTTCCACTCGGCCTTGGGATCCTGCAAGAGGGGGACGAGGCTGGGGCCATCGTTGTCTTCCTTCGAAGGGAGCCCGCAAAGTTCCGTCAAGGTTGGGAAGAGACTGAGCAGGTTGACCGGGCGCGTGCAGACGCCTCCGGATTTCGTGCCCTCCTGCAATCCGGGTGCTCCAGGGGGGACCCGCACGATGAAGGGTACTCGGGTGGCAGCACGCCAGGAGGTGAATTTCTGCCAGTGTTGTTTCTCACCGAGGTGCCAGCCGTGGTCGCTCCAGAGGACCACGATGGTGTTCTTGCGGTGCGGGCTCTTTTCGAGCGTATCGAGAACGCGCCCCAGCATCGCATCAGCGTAGGCGATGGAGGCCAGATAAGCCTGCACGCCCTGCTTCCACTGTCCCTGCCGGCGAATGTGATCGAAGTAGCGATTCGGTCCGGCCCTCTTTCCAGAGTCGGGGAGATCATCCAGATCGTCTTCCTTGTAGCCGGGCGGGAGCTTGACCGACTCGAGGGGGAAGAGATCGAAGTATTTTTTTGGGACGAACCACGGTTCGTGCGGGCGATAGATTCCACAGGCGAGAAAGAAGGGATTCTCGTGCTTTGCCATCAGCTTGCCGGAAACCCAATCCGCGACCTTGGCGTCGCCACCGAATTCGTCGTCACTGACATCGAAGGCGTGCCAGTCGGTCTCGACATACTGCCACGATCCGCCGCGCGGGAGCGATTTGGGACGTTTGCCAAAACTGATATGCGGAGGGAAGGGGTCCTCCGTTTCCTTCTGGGGATAATATTCGTCCCACGATCTCGCATCGATGAAGTAGTGGAGCATCTTGCCCGATCCACCGGACCAGTAACCATGACGCGAAAAGTACTTGGGAAGCAATTCCGCATCGGGAAGAACCTCCCGCATTTTCTGCCCGTTGGCGTAGAGACCAGAGACGTGCGGGGAAAGCCCGGTCATGATGGCGGTGCGTGACGGATTGCAGGCCGGAGCAGGACAGTGGGCGTTCTTGAAAAGGATTCCGGAGGCTGCGAGGCGGTCGAGGTGGGGGGTTTTTGCCTGGGGATGCCCTCCGAGGCAGCCCACCCAGTCGTTGAGATCATCGAGGGCGATGAAGAGGATATTGGGACGCTCTGCACCCCCCGCGGAGGAGGTGATCAAGAATGCGGCGGCGCAGAAAAGTCGGAGGGTTTTCATCGTCCAGAATTATTCAGCCAGATCAAGACCAGTCCAGCCCTTCGGGCAAATTGTTCAGATTGTCGCAGCCCTCGTCCGTAACGATGACGATGTCTTCGACGCGGACGCCCCCCAATCCGGTTTTGTAGAGCCCTGGTTCCACGGTCACGGCATCACCCGCAATCAGTTCGATGCCTTTGGCATCCAGGAGAGGGGGCTCGTGGACTTCCAGACCGATGCCGTGTCCGGTTCCGTGATCCAGGATGGCAAGGTCGTGAGAGCGTTCCTGACCGGGGATGACCACGGCATAGCCAGCTTCGGTGATCACCCTTGCGGTTTCCGCGTGAACGGCCTTTCCGGTCGTGCCCGCCCGGATGGCAGCGATGGCGGCCGCTTTTGCGACGACGACGGTTTGATGCATTTGCGCGATTTCATCGGAGAGTTCTCCATGCACGACGGTGCGCGTACAATCGCCGCAGTAATGGGTGCTGCGATCTGTGGGGTAAATGTCGACGATGACGGGTTGTGCGGTGTGCAAGGGACCATGGCCGATGTGATGTCCGATTGCGCCGTGCGCCCCGCCTGCAATGATGAACTGCGGACCATTGAACCCCTGGTCGACCAGGTAGTGATTCACCGCGGCACGGATCCGCTCGGAGGTGAGTTCCATTCCCTCCCAGAGGAGCACTCCGCTGCTTCCTGCCTCCGCCCTGGCAATCAGTTCGCAAGCCATTTGGATCGCTCCTTCGGTGATCCCCTGACTGTGCCGAATCATGGCGATTTCCTCCTCGCTCTTCTGCCGGCGTCCGTGCACGCCGAGTTGGAGGTCGCACTCGACCACTAGTCCCGCTTCCCCGAGGACTTGGACAAAGCTCAGGGGGAGGCTGCGATCTCCGGTCACCGAGGTGACGCCGTGTTGCTTCAGGCATTCCGCGGTGCCCTGCGCGGTTGCCACTTCTCGATCTGCGGAGAGCCCCCCTTCAGGGGTATAATCTGCCGGACAGGAAATCTCATCCGCTCGGACTTCCTTGCGCGCGCGGTCCAATTCGACATCGCGAATGAGGAGGATTGTTTTACGCTGGCCGTCTTCGGAAACGATATCAAGAAAGGCAGCGGGATCGCCGACCTCGAAGCGCATGGCGTGGAAGAGGGAGCTGTTGTGCTGAGAGACGCCGGCGCGGATGGTTGCTTTGATTGAGCTCATGGAGGAAAGGGAACTATCATGTGTGCGCGACCATCCAAGGTCGGTCGGTCCAAACATCTGCCGCAGTGGAAGGGGAGAGTAGCGCCAGCCCGAACGCGATCTTAATTGGCAATTTCCTGCGTGGAAAATTTATTCCGTTTTGCGCAAAAAGATGCTCATCATGATCGATTCCAATGAAAAAGCGCGGTCTATAGACCGCGCTTTTTAGAATCGTTTGCGAGAAAGAAGCGCTTAGCCGATGCGCTCGATGAGAGCAGCGCGTTCGTCCTTGATCTCTTGGGGCAGCTTGGCTCCGATCTTGGTGAGAAACTCTTCCTGGGTGGCGAGTTCGTTTTTCCACTCCTCGGGGTCGAGGGTCATGAGGGCGTTCCAGTTCTCTTCCGAGAACTCGAGGCCGTCGAGATTGAGTTCGCCGAACTTGGGCACGGTGCCCACGAACTTCTCTTCGCCTGCGACCTTGCCGTCAGCGCGAGCGAGGATCCACTCGAGGACGCGCATGTTCTGACCAAAGCCAGGCCAGAGCCAGCCGCCGTCAGAGTCCTTGCGGAACCAGTTGACGTGGAAGATGGAGGGGAGTTTCTCGACCTTGGAGGCAATGTCGATCCACTGCTGCAGGTAGTCGCCGACGTGGTAACCGATGAAGGGCAGCATGGCCATGGGGTCGCGACGGACCTGACCGGCACCACCAGCGGCCGCAGCGGTCATCTCGGAGCCCATGACGGATCCGATGAAGGTGCCGTGGTTCCAGCTGTTGGATTGGAAGACGAGGGGCATGGTGGAGGCGCGGCGGCCACCGAAAACAAAGGCGTCGATGGGAACGCCGTCCGGGTTCTGCCACTCGGGATCAATAGCCGGGCACTGGCAGGCCGGAGCGGTGAAGCGGGAGTTGGGGTGCGAGGAAGGAGTCTCGCTTTCGGGAGTCCAGTCGTTGCCCTTCCAGTCGATGAGGTGAGCGGGCTTCTCGGGAGTCATGTCTTCCCACCAAACGTCGCCGTCATCGGTGAGAGCCACGTTCGTGAAGATGGCGTTCTCTCGGAGCGAATCCATGGCGTTGGGATTCGTCTCGTAGGATGTCATGGGCGCGACGCCGAAGTAACCCGCTTCCGGATTGATGGCGTGGAGCTTGCCGTCTTCGTGGGGCCAGAGCCAGGCGATGTCGTCGCCGACGCAGGTCACCTTCCAGCCTTCGTAGCCGGCTGGCGGCACGAGCATGGCGAGGTTGGTTTTTCCACAGGCACTCGGAAAGGCGGCCGTAACATAACGCTTTTTCCCTTCCGGGTTTTCGAGGCCAAGGATGAGCATGTGCTCCGCCATCCAGCCGTTCTTCTTGGCGATGGTGGAAGCGATGCGAAGGGCGAGACACTTTTTGCCGAGGAGGGCGTTGCCGCCGTAACCGGAGCCGAAGGAGTGGATCTCCTGAGACTCGGGGAAGTGCACGATGTATTTTTCATCGTTGCAGGGCCAGGAGACATCGAGGTCGCCTTCCGCGAGGGGAGCACCCACCGAATGGAGACAGGGAACGAAGGTTCCGTGACCGTCGCGGCCGAAGTTGACCGCGCCGGAGGCTTCATCTTCGAGACGCTTGAGAACATCCGAGCCAATCTTGGCCATGATGCGCATGTTCACGACGACGTAGGCACTGTCGGAAATCTCAACGCCAATTTTGGCGAAGGGGGAGTCGAGGGGACCCATGCAGAAGGGGATGACATACATGGTGCGGCCCTTCATGCAGCCGGAGAAGAAGCCCTTGAGGGTCTCGCGCATCTCGGCGGGGTCAGCCCAGTTGTTGGTCGGGCCGGCATCTTCTTCCTTTTCAGAACAGATGTAGGTGCGGCCCTCGACCCGGGCGACATCGCTCGGGCTCGAGCGAGCGAGGAAGCTGTTGGGACGTTTGTCGGGGTTGAGCCTCGTGAAGGTTCCGGCCTCGACGAGGAGCTGGGTCAAATCATCCCACTCGGCTTGGGAACCATCGGACCAGCGGATATTGTCCGGCTGGCACAGGGCGACCATTTCGTTCACCCAATTGAGGAGGTCTGCGTGGCTCGTAGGAGCATCTGTTTTAGCTGCGTCTGACATGACGCGGGACCCAGTACAGTAAAACACCCGCCTTGCAAGGGCGGGTGTGTAATTTGCCAATACTGAGAGATTGCAGATAATCCGGAAGGATCAGAGGATCGCGAACGTCCAGAATGAGCTCGCTTCAAGATCTCGAGCGGTGGGAGTGCGACTGAGGGCCTCTTCGAGACTGGACACGCGTTTCATCCCGGCGGTGCGGAGGAAGCTCTCCTTCTCTACTTCGATGACCTCAAGGCCAACATAATAAAGGTTTTTCAAGCAGCGGACGGCTTCGGGGCCGAAGGCGGAGCCGAGATGGTGACGGAGGAGTTCGGCCTCTTCTCGACCAACAAACAGGTAGGCCGGCTTGCGACCTTGGGCTGTTTTGCGATTGATGAGAGCCCGGACAGCTTCCGAGTTCCAGTGATCGAACATCCGCAGTTCGGAGCGGGGTTCGGGTGCGGTTTTTCTTTTGGGGGTCAGCGGTTTCATTTGGAGAATTCCTAGTTCTCCTACCCGGCTTGGCACGGTGACGGTCTGACGACCGCAGGGAGATGATATTCTTCGGAAAGGACACCAATGCAAACTATTTGATCAAGCTGTCTTCATATATCTCTTTGCTAAACTCCGATCAGGAAAAAATTTCAGGATATCGGACCAATTGCGCATTTGAGGACGGGTGTTTGCGGGAGTGAAATGGGGGGTGGCGAAGAAATTGACTTCCTTGGAGTGGGATCAAAGCCGAGAGGAATCAGAGATTGACCGCGGGAGGGAGCTGGCGGCCGAGCGTTGAACACGATCTCCCGATCATGGAATCGGGATTCCGATCGAGACTTTGCCATGGAGGATGTGGCGGAGGGGTGCTAGTGGTGCGGGGCGCAGATGGGATACGCAGATCGCGACTACTTTCGGGAAACCACTAGGCCGCCGTCGCGCGTGACGGGTGCGCCCGTGGTAAAATGGCTCCTGATCAGCAATCTAGGCCTCTTCTTGATCAATATTCTCTTCGAGGCCAGAATGGAGAGTTGGGGCGCGTTCTCGGTCGCGGAGGGAATTCAGAAGTGGCAACTCTGGCGGTTCATCAGCTTCCAGTTCGTGCACGCCGATTTTGGGCATGTGCTCTTCAATTCGGTGGGTCTTTATCTCTTTGGCACCTACGTGGAGCATGAGTTTCGAAGCAAGGGCTTTCTGGTCTTTTATCTGCTCTGCGGGATCGCGGGGGCGCTGATTTACGCATTGCTGGTTAATGCTGGTTACCGGAGTTCCGGATTGGTGGGCGCCTCTGCCGGTAACTTTGGGGTTCTGGTGGTGGCTGCCTTTGTGGGGGGCACGATATCGCTGCGATTGATGATTCCTCCGGTCACGATGACCCTGCGACAGCTCGCCTTGATCTTCCTGGTCCTGGGGGCCTTCATGGTGCTGGTGGAGAAGGACAATCTAGGCGGTCATGTTGCCCACCTCGGGGGAGCGGTGGCAGCTCTGATCATGTTCAAGACTCCGGTTCTCCGCGCCCTTCTGCAGACGATCGGCAAAACGACGGTGCAGCACAAACCGAGGCAGCGTGCGCTCTCGAAAGTGCAAAAGAAGAATCGCTACGAAAAGAAACTGAAGCCCAAGTCGAAGATTTCGAAGGGGGAAGCAAGCGAAGTGGATCGCATCCTCGACAAGATCAATGAGCATGGATTGCAGTCGTTGACGGAGGAAGAGCGGATTTTGCTCACCAAGGCGGGAATGAAGTGAAGGTCGGGGAATTGCCTGGTTTGGGTCTGGGTATTGGGAGGGTTGTGCGGGTCCGGCTTGATACTTGAGACGGGAGAAGGGAAACTTTGCTCATGACGGACGATGAGATGGTGAATTGTGCCGAACCGGCGCGACAGGTGGAGCGACTGCGGGCGATCATGCATCGCTTGCGAGCGCCGGGCGGGTGTCCCTGGGATGCCGAACAGAGTCACGCCAGTCTGGTCTCGAACCTGATTGAAGAAGCCTACGAGACGGTCGACGCAATCCGTCGGGAAGATTGGGTGCATTTGGAGGAGGAGTTGGGGGATTTGTTGTTGCAGGTGATCTTTCACAGCGAGCTCGCAGAGGAGGCGGGACGCCACAATTTGGATGATGTGACGCGGGGAATTTGCGATAAGTTGGTCCGGCGGCATCCGCATGTGTATGGCGATGGGGACGCGCAGGACACGGAGTCGGTGCTCGGACGTTGGGAAGAGATCAAGCGGGAGGAGAAAGGGGTGAGCGAGGAGCCCTACCTGCATGGCGTGGGCAAGGGGCTCCCTGCGGTCTTGCGTGCCGCCAAGCTTCAGAAGAAGGCGGGCAAGGTGGGATTTGACTGGCCTGGAGTGGATGGGGTCCTGAGCAAGATCGAGGAAGAACTGGGCGAGGTGAGGGCGGAGCTTTCGAATGAGGGCGAGGCTGCGACTCAAGCCCTGGAGTCCGAGGTGGGCGATCTTCTCTTCGCGGTGGTCAATCTTGCCCGGAAGCTCGGGATGGATCCGGAAGTGGCCTTGGAGGGAACGAATGTCAAATTCGAGAAGCGCTTTGCCACCATGGAGAGAGCGCTGGACGCCGAGAAGCAATCGCTGGAGGCCGCCACCTTGGAGAAAATGGAGAACGCTTGGCAGGCGGCGAAGGGGCGGGAGTAAGAAGGCTTGCCTTGTGGCGAAAGAGAGTGATTTTTGCGACATGGATTTGGACGCGCTGAGAGCAGCCCTGGTGGCTTCGCCCGATAACGTTCCGCTACTTCTATTGACGGCCACGGCTTACGAGGAAGAATTTGAGTTGGAAGAGGCGGCGAGGCTGATCGCGAAAGTGATGGAGCTGGATCCGGACAATGCCCAGGGAGGGACCGAGCAAGCGCGTTTGCTCGATCTGGATGGCAAGACCTCGGAAGCCATCATTCGGCTCGATGCCTTGACCGCGCAGCATCCGGACTATGGTGAGGCATGGCTCTTGCGGGCTCACCTAGCGTTGAAGGAGGGGGAAGCGAATGAAGCTCGCGCCTGCTATGATTCGGCCCTGCGTTGCAATTCGGAGCTCCGCGATGATGATTTGCTGGAGCGCATCGTGAAAGCCGGGGGGATGAACAGCTCCGGTGACAAGCGCATGGCGGTGACTGCCAGTGGGCAGTTTGTGGAACGGGAGTGGGAGGACGATGAGGAGTTGGATGACGATGAGGTGGCTTCCATGGATCGCGTTCTGGCAAACGAGCTCGATCTGGAATTTCGTATCAAGCCCAAGGTTACTTTCAAGGAGGTGGGGGGCATGGAGGACGTGAAGGAAGACATTCGGATGAAGATCATCTATCCGATTCAGAAGCCGGAACTGTTCAAGGCCTATGGAAAGTCGGCGGGTGGAGGAGTCTTGATGTATGGTCCGCCAGGGTGTGGAAAGACGTTGTTGAGCAAGGCGACCGCCGGTGAGATCAAAGCGAGTTTCTTCTCGGTGGGACTTCACAACGTTCTCGACATGTACATCGGGGAGAGCGAGAGCAAGCTGCACAAGATCTTTGAGCTGGCGCGGAAGAATGCGCCTTCGGTTCTCTTCTTCGACGAGATTGATGCGTTGGCCGCGGACCGGCGCGACATGCGACAGTCGGCTTCCCGAGGCTTGATCAACCAGTTTCTCGCGGAAATG
>Ga0302119_10000391_pt1 | contig 19581 bp, 18 predicted proteins | sample AG5_Tmax_MG_FD_203114 | JGI IMG/M metagenome (GOLD analysis project Ga0302119, IMG submission 203114) | Marine microbial communities from Western Arctic Ocean, Canada - AG5_Tmax | ecosystem: Environmental > Aquatic > Marine > Oceanic | place: Canada: Western Arctic Ocean | collected 2017-10-01 | reverse complement strand
AAAACCTATGAGAATCTCTTCACCTCCAAAACTTCAAAAGATGTTAAGATCGATTCTGCCTTTGTTGCAAACGGAAATTCCTTCCTGAACGAGTTGAATTTACTATCTCAGGCAAGTACAAGAGATGCAGCGCGTACCTTTTTTAACAATGCTGTCAACGCATGCGTAAGCTGTCACGAAAGCTATTGCCCGGGGCCTGTTGCCAGAATTAAAAAACTACGTATTCATTGAAATTTACTGAATCTCTCCAGCGAGAATGGGTCAGTGTTATATCTCCAATAAAATAAGTGCCCGGGACCTTTAGTTTATTGGCACCATCCAACCATACTCATCACGGACTTTGCCGGTTCGTATGTTACTCAACTCATTCATAAGCATTGTTGAGACACTGTCCTTGCCAACACGTGGCAAGTTATAGTCCTTGCCGTTGAAGCCAATCGTGGCAATCGGTGCCAGCGTCGCCGCCGTTCCGACACCAAATGCTTCTGTACACTCTCCGGATTCACAATAGTCAATAACCTCCTCAACAAGAATCCTGCGTTCCAACACTTCCATACCTTTTGACTCGGCAATCCTTAACACGCTATCCCGGGTAATTCCTTCCAGTATTGTATTTGTTTCGAGCGAAGGTGTATGCAATTTACCATCGATCACAAAAACGATGTTCATTGTTCCAGATTCCTCGATGTACTTGTGCTCTTTTGAATCTGTCCATATTAGCTGGTCATATCCTTGTTCCTGGGCTTTCTTTGCCGGATACAAGGCAGCTCCGTAATTGCCTGCAGCCTTTACATAGCCAATGCCGCCTTCCATTGCTCTGGCGTAATGTGTTTCAACAACCACCTTAACCGGTTCAGGATAATATGGCCCCACCGGACATGTCATAATTGCGAATTTGAATTCTTCAGAAGTTTTTACCTTGATCTCCGCTGTTGTTGCAAACATCACAGGACGTATGTACAGAGCACACCCTTCGACAGCAGGCACCCAGTCCCTGTCCAGCGATAAAAGTTGGTTCAACGCATCCATGAACAAACTGCCTGGAAGTGCCGGCATGCACATTCGCTTTGCCGAGCTGTTGAATCGATTGTGATTGTCCATGGGACGAAAAACACTAACATTCCCGCTGTGATCTTTATACGCTTTCAATCCTTCAAAAATAGCTTGCCCGTAATGAAGCGCAGAAATTGCTGGACTAATCGAAATATTACCGAAAGGTTTAATCTCGGGTTCGTTCCATTGGCAATCCTTGTAATCAACGACAAACATATGATCAGAAAATACTTTGCCGAAAGGAATATTATTAAAATCGATCCCTCCAACCCTCGTGTTGTCACTTTTCGACACCTTGATCTGTACGCTTTTTTCAGTACTACTAGTAGGCATATCCATAATTTACATAATAATATTTGCTTAGATCCCTATTTGACCAAATTAAAATTGAGGTTCAAGATACTAAAATTTCCAGGGAATCCCTGAACCTTTTACAACTTTTTTGACAGAAACTTATCAAACTTAAGACAAATTTATCTTCAACCCATCATAAGCCAGCTCTATAAAAGACGGTAAATCTTTAGAGACCTCTTCATGTGTTCCAAGTTGATGGCTGATATGGATAAGATAGCCCTTTTCAGGTGCCAATTCAGTCATGAGCGTAACCGCCTCGTCCAACGTAAAATGGGAAATATGTTTCTCCTTTCTAAGCGCATTCAGCACCACCACCTTCGACCCTCTAATTTTCTCTTTTTCAATAGTCGGAATTTCACTCGCATCAGTAATGTATGTAAAATCACCGACCCTAAATCCAAGCACAGGCAACTTATAGTGCATCACCTGTATAGGCTGAAAATCCACGCCTTTTACGGAAAATGGTTCGTTTCCGATCTTGTGTAAATTTATTTGGGGGATGCCAGGATACTGTTCCTCACTAAAAATATAATGGAATTCCCGTTTGAGGGCAAGTTCTACTCTCTCCGTAGCGTAAACATCAACTTTCTGATTTAGGATATAATTGAATGCCCGCACGTCATCCAACCCCGCAACATGGTCCTTATGCTCATGCGTGAAAATTACTCCATCCAGGCGTTTTACATTTTCTCTCAACATCTGCTGGCGAAAATCCGGTCCCGTATCAAATACGAAAACCATTCCAGCCACTTCGATCATGAGGGAGGTACGAAGACGTTTATTCTTCAAATCAATAGATGAGCATACTTCACAATCACAGGCAATAAGGGGAACTCCCTGAGAAGTTCCTGTACCCAGAAAAGTCACCTGCATCTTTAGTGTAGCCATATTTAGTTGAGAATCTGCATTTTAATATCCTAATAGTAATGGTCCGTCTAAATTCGACTAAAAATATAAAATTAATCAGGGTATTGCTTCAAAAATTCATTAATAATCTGTAAAATTGTCGTCTAAAATAAGAGATAACCTTTTTATAAATTTCTATCTACTCTGGACCCACAGAGTATAATGCTGAAAAAAGGCAGAAAATAATTCAAGTGGATTACATCGTGCAGCGGAAAATATGCACCAAAAACTTTAAGGCAGGAGCCTGAAATACAATAGCGTAATACTAATATAAACAGATGAAATTAGCGGTACTAAAGGAGACAAACGATCATGAAACGAGGGTTTCAGTGACTCCGGACATTGCCAAAGTTTTGGTTGATGATGGGTTTGAGTGCTTGGTTGAAAAAGGCGCTGGAGTCAGCTCATATTTTGAAGATCAAGAGTATAGTGATTCAGGAGCTACCATAGTTGACAGTGCTGCTACATTGTATGCAGATTCAGACGTCATACTTAAGATCAATGCACCTACCCCAGACGAGATAAAATCAATGAAACCAGGTGGAATTTTGATGTCATTTATGTTTGCTGCAACAAACCCGGAGTTGGTGGACGCGTGTGCAGAAGCTAAAATTTCGTCTTTCTCGATGGATGCCATTCCAAGAATCTCAAAAGCACAGAGCATGGATGCCTTGAGTTCGCAGAGCAACCTGGGAGGATACAAATCAATTATACTGGCAGCCAATGCATTGGGCAAGGTATTCCCATTACTGATGACAGCTGCAGGAACACTGAAGCCATCCAGAATTGTGATTATGGGTGCAGGTGTTGCAGGCCTTCAAGCGATTGCAACGGCCAAAAGGCTTGGAGCTATTGTTGAAGTTTCCGATATCCGTCCTGAAGTAAAGGAACAAATTGAATCATTGGGGGGCAAGTTCATTGAAGTGGATAGTGATGATGCAGTGGAGACTGAAGGTGGTTATGTAAAGGAAGTTTCTGAAGAGTTTTTGAAGAAGCAAAAAGAAGTTGTAGCCAAGCATGTTGCCAATGCAGATATTGTAATTACGACAGCGCTGATTCCTGGGAGAAAAGCTCCTATGCTCATTACAGAAGAAATGGTAAAATCAATGCGTTTCGGGTCTGTGATTCTTGACATGGCTGTGGCCCAGGGTGGCAACTGCGAGGTGAGTGAGGTTCACAAAACAATTGTTAAGCATGGGGTAACGATCATTGGAGAATCCAATCTTCCAGCACTCCTCCCATTGAATGCCAGCCAATTATATGCTAAGAATATCAGCACATTCTTGAAGCACCTTGCTGACAAAGATGGGTTTAAGTGGGAAATGGAAGAAGAGATAACAAAGGGATCTCTCATTACTCATAACGGTGACAAGGTTCACCCTACAGTACTTCCGAAAGAGGAAGTAAGGACATCATAAATACCTAAATACATCTAGATAATGGAAATTTTAGAAACTGCAATCAGTTATGTAGGCAATCACCAGGAGATGATTTATATAGTCATCCTTGCAATGTTCGTGGGATTCGTTCTTATTGCGAATGTCCCTTCAGTGCTACACACACCCTTAATGTCTGGTGCCAATGCCATGAGTGGGGTGGTAATGATCGGAGCAATAATAGTAATGGGATATGCGGAAGACATCATACCTAAAATATTGGGGTTGATCGCTGTTATACTCGGGACCTTTAACGTAGTTGGGGGATTTGTAGTAACTGACAGAATGCTGGAGATGTTCAAGAAAAAACCCAAAAGTGAATAATTAATTCCTGGTTGAATAAAGCTAATAATTAGACTGATGACTGAATATTATTTAGAGATAGCCTACATAGTTGCTATCGTTTTGTTTATGATGGGGCTTAAAAAACTCGGCCATCCCCAAACAGCTCAAAAGGGAAATTTGCAGGCAGGTATAGGAATGGGAATTGCTATTTTGGCCACATTATTCCTATTTACCAAAAAAGTAGATGGTGATATTGTAGGCATAGGAAATTATGAATGGATTGCCGGCGGTATAGTATTGGGCGCCATCATCGGATGGTTCACAGCCAAGAAGGTGGCAATGACAGCTATGCCTCAGATGGTATCACTCTTCAATGGTATGGGTGGTGCTTGTTCTGCCTTCATTGGGCTAATTGAATTTGGAGGGGCGATGGATACTGAAGCAGTGAATTACAGTGTATTGAACTACACAACAGTGCTTGCCTGCCTGGTAGTCGGTACCCTGACATTCTCCGGGTCAATGATTGCATTCATGAAATTGAACGGCAACATGAACAAGGACATTCGCCTGCCATACTACAACATTTTGAATACGCTGATAATGATAAGTCTGGCCGGGCTCACTATGTGTTTGATTTTGCACAATATTACTGATGCCACCATGTGGATTTACATTCTATTCGGCCTTTCTCTTATTTATGGTATCCTGTTCGTGATTCCAATTGGTGGAGCGGACATGCCGGTTGTGATCTCCCTCTTGAACTCGCTAAGTGGTATTGCTGCAGCATTGGCAGGATTCATATACGGGAATAATGTCATGATTATTGGCGGGATCCTCGTTGGTGCTTCAGGAACCATTTTGACCATTGCGATGTGCGAAGGCATGAACCGGCCACTTACCAATGTTATATTCGGCGCATTCGGTGGCGGAGGTGGCGGAAGTAGTGTTACCGGTGCAGATGGAACTGCTAAGATCGTAAAGGAGGCAAGTGCCAGCGATGTTGCTGTTATGATGAACTACTCTCAATCTGTAGTTATGGTACCCGGATACGGTTTGGCAGTAGCGCAGGCACAGCACATTATGGCCGAATTTCAGCAGATGCTGGAAGCCAATGGTGTCGATGTGAAATATGCGATACACCCAGTAGCTGGAAGGATGCCGGGGCATATGAACGTCCTACTGGCAGAAGCCAACGTTGAGTATGACAAACTGATAGAGATGGACGATATTAATCCGAAATTCCCAACCACTGATGTTGTACTTATTGTTGGAGCCAACGATGTGGTGAATCCCGCTGCAAACACGGATCCTAACAGCCCTATCTTTGGCATGCCCATACTGGAAGTTGAGCAGGCATCGAAGATCATTATTGTTAAGCGGTCGATGAGTACAGGATACGCTGGTATTGACAATGAGTTGTTCTTTAATGACAAGACCTCGATGCTCTTCGGAGATGCGAAGAAAGTCATCACTGATCTCGTCGGTGAGCTGAAGAACATGTAAGAACAACCCCACGTATTGGGGCAAGTCATCTTACAGGCATGGGAAAGGAGCTAGCGGCTAAAGAATTTCTACCAGGGTCTTTACAAGATAATCCATCTCGTCTTTATTGTTGAGTTTTGAAAAGGATATGCGAATAGACGGGCGCTCCATATCTGAATCAATACCTGAAAGAACATGAGAATCTTCGTTCACCCCTGACGAACAGGCAGAACCGCCGGATACGGCGATCCCGTTAATGTCCAAATTAAAAAGGAGCATCTCCCGTTTATCAGTAATGGGCAGCGAAGCGCTCAAAATCGTGTACAGCCCATCTCTGTCGCTCTCTCCATTGAATCGGACATCTATAATTGACCTTTTCAGTTCAGCTATTAAATAGGCTTTCAGGTCTTCAATATGCGTCCTATCTTTCTCCAGATTTTCCATTGCAATATCAAACGCTTTTGCGAGACCCACAATACCGTAAACGTTCTCCGTACCCCCTCGCCTGTTGCGTTCCTGCGGGCCTCCATAAATGAACGGTTGCAAAGGGCGATCGCCATTCACATATAAGAAGCCCGTGCTCTTAGGGCCATGGAACTTATGCCCTGAACAGGATGCCATATCCAGTTTCAACTCCCGAAAATCCAGCCTATAATGCCCTATTGCCTGCACAGTATCAGAATGAAATACCGCATCATTGGCCTGACACAAGGCCGCCACTTCTTCTGTAGGCAGAAGATTCCCAATCTCATTATTGGCATACATAAGGCTTACCAGTACTTGTTCCTTGCCAGTAAGCAACTGCTCTAAATGCCCAAGGTCAATCACCCCATGTTCTTTAAGGTTAACCCAATGCAGTTTCAGTTTGCCTTGAGATTCCAAAAACTCCAGGGTATGCAGCACAGCGTGGTGCTCCAACCGTGACGAGATCACATGTCTGATCCCCAGGCTTAATATCCCTGATTGAAGCGCCATATTATTGGCTTCCGTACCCCCTGAAGTAAAGAATACCTCTCCAGGAGAAACATTCAGATGATCGGCAATTGCTCGTCGTGCATCATCAATAGCTGCCCGGGTCTCTCTTCCATAGGAATGGATTGATGACGGGTTGCCGTGTTTTCCCTGCATAAAGGGCAGCATGGCATCCAGCACCTCTGGATCTAACGGCGTAGTAGCCGCATTGTCAAGGTAAATGTTCATCAGTACAAGGGCTAATGGACCATGGCATTGATATCAGCAATGATCTTTTCAGCAAAATTCCGGGCTTTTTCTGCAGTGGTACTTTCAGAGTACACTCTTATAATAGGTTCAGTGTTTGACTTACGAAGATGTACCCATCCGTCTTCATAATCAATCTTGACTCCGTCAATGGTGCTGACATTGTGCTGGTCATTCTTCGCCGCCATCAGCTTCAGCACATTGTCCACATCAATGTTTGGCGTCAGCTCAATCTTGTTCTTTGACATGTGGTATTCCGGATAACCAGCACGAAGCTCCGAACAAGACTTGCCAAATTTGGCCAGATGCGACAGGAACAAGGCAATACCCACCAGGGCATCTCTGCCATAATGCAGTTCAGGTACAATGATACCGCCATTGCCCTCTCCACCTATAACTGCCTTTTCGGCCTTCATAAGCTCCACAACATTCACCTCACCTACAGCTGAGGCACAGTGTTTTTGACCATACCGCTCTGTGACCTCCCTAAGAGCTCTTGATGATGAGAGGTTAGAAACCGTCGTGCCAGGGTTCAACCCCAGGATATAATCGGCAATGGCAACCAGGGTGTATTCCTCTCCAAACATCTCCCCGTTCTCAGATACTATTGCCAGGCGATCAACATCAGGATCTACAGAAAATCCCAGATGAGCACCACTCTCTTTGACCTTTACAGAAAGTTCGGTTAAATGTTCTGGCAGGGGTTCAGGGTTGTGTGGAAATTCACCGTTTGGTTCACAATAGAGTTCTACCACCTCTGCTACTCCCAGGGCTTTCAACAGGGGCGGTAGTGAAATCCCTCCAGTAGAATTCACACAGTCAATGACTACCTTGAATTCCCGTCCCATGATGGCTGCCACATCCACTGTTGGGAGTTGCAATACCTTTTCTATATGCTTAGCTATCCAAGTATTATCAGTTGTCAACGTACCCAGATCATCTACTTCGGCAAAAGAAAAAGACTCTGCCTCAGCGATGGACAATACCTCCTGCCCCTCATCTCCAGATATAAACTCCCCTTTGCTGTTGAGCAGCTTCAAGGCGTTCCACTCCTTTGGGTTATGGCTGGCAGTTAGTATTATCCCTCCTGCAGCTTGCTCATGGATCACTGCCATCTCTACCGTGGGTGTCGTAGAAAGCCCAAGGTCAATAACATTGATACCAAGGCCCTGCAACGTAGAAACTGCCAGTCCACTCACCATAGGCCCAGAGATTCTCGCATCCCTGCCTATAATCATTTTAGTGGATCCTCCACCCTGTTGATTCCTGATCCAGTATCCAAAGGCCCCGACAAACTTTACTACATCTAAGGGGGATAGCCCCTCACCTGCTTCCCCTCCAATGGTACCCCTTATTCCGGAAATAGACTTTATCAATGTCATTATTCTACAATTTATGTGTACAAAAATAGTATTAAATAGTGTCGGCATCAGTCATAGCCCAATGTCAGGACAAAAAAATGTTAATTACTTTGTTAATATTATATAGGCACCTTTTATCAAAGCTTGTTCTTTTTATTAAATTTGAGTAGTGAGTCCAGCAACTAAGGTATTCAACAATTGATATAGGTGGAAGAGCAACATAGCTATATGGACAAGAATGACGAGGGCCAGCCTTCCGTCAAGAAGTTTGAAGATATGATAGCACAAAACGTGCAATATTTCTTTGACGTTGATGAGTTCGAAATTATAGTGGACCACTATGTGGGCCAATGCAATTATAAAAGAGCACTCCGGGCCCTAAAGTTCGCCACATCCCAGCATCCGTTTTCCAGTGACCTACTTCTCAAGAAGGCACAGGTATTATCGGAATCCAAGAACCCTCATGAAGCGCTTAAGGTTATCCAATCGATTGAAGAAAGAGAACCTTTCAATAGTGAATTACTCGCCATAAAGGGAAACATTCTTTCACAATTCGGAGAGCACGATCAAGCCATACTCGCCTACAAGAAGGCATTGCAAAGTTCCATGGACAAGGATGACCTGTACATGTGCATCGCCTTTGAGTACCAAAACATAAACGAGAACGCACAGGCCCTGAACTATTTAAAGAAAGCCATCGACTTCAACCCAGAAAATGAAATAGCATTGTATGAGTTGGCTTTCTGCTTCGAGGCTGAAGACAAGCTGGAAGAAAGCACATTGTATTACAAGAAGTACCTGGAACAGCATCCCTACTCACACGCTGCCTGGTACAACATGGGCATCAGCTACAGCAAGCTGGCCGAATACAAAAAGGCAATCGACGCCTATGACTTCGCAATAGCCATTGACGATAATTTTGCTTCTGCATATTTCAACAAGGCACATGCATATGCGCACATGGGTGAATTTGATCATGCGATTGAGCTCTACCAAATAACCTTTGACTATGAAGAACCAGAAGCATTCACACATTACTATATAGGAGAATGCTATGAGAAAAGCGGAAACAACACTGCTTCAATCAAGGAATATGAAATTGCCATAAAGCTAGATCCTGAGTTTGCAGATGCTTGGCTGGCTATTGGAAGGGTCAAGGCGCTTCTGGGAAAGAGAGAAGAGGGCCGCACATATGTGGAAAAAGCTATAGACATCTCCCCAGAGCATACTCCAAATTGGATGGTTCTGGGTGATATTTTGGTGCAATCACAAGACGTGCAGGGGGCAATTGCAGCTTACAGAGAGGCCGTTACTTTCGATAGCGACAACGTCGCTGCGTGGTTGAAATACGCGGACAGCCTGTCCCAGAACAATGAAAACGACCACGCTATCCGTGTTTTGCGCAAGAGCATTTCCATCAACCCTGACAGCCATCATTTATACTATTCCTATTGCAGCCTCTTGTTGCAATCAGGGGATAAGAAAAAAGGACATGAAGTATTTGAGAAAGGTCTGCTCTTGAACTATGAGATGCACACCATTCTCTTCGATTACTACCCTCAAGCCAAGCGCGATCGAATTATTGGCAGGCTGATTGAGAAATACAAGAGTTAGACCTCCACCTAGAATTATAGGCGCATTTTTATACTTTTGCGTCTTCCTAAAGAGATAATATATGAATTTTGACCTTCCCGGACTACCTGATCGCACTGACAAGCCCAGAGACAATGGCCTGACCATGATGATGGACAAAGGCCTTAGTATAAGGCAAGTTGAAGACACACTATCAGCATCACAGCAGTATATGGATATTGCCAAACTTGGTTTTGGCACATCAATAATTACTAATGATCTTCAAAAGAAACTTGACCTTTATAAGTCCGCCAATATACAGACTTGCTTTGGCGGTACTCTATTTGAATTATTCTATGCCAAGGGACTCTTTGATGACTACCGAAAGTTCATAGATAAATACGACATGCCTCTGGCAGAAGTATCTGATGGTTCAATAAGCATGACACATGAAGCCAAGTGCGAGTGCATTAAAGTACTGTCGCAACAAACTACGGTATTGTCAGAAGTAGGCTCCAAGGATGCGGATAAGATTATCCCCCCTTACAAGTGGATCGAGCTCATTCAAGCAGAGCTTGAGGCAGGTGCCTGGAAAGTGATTGGAGAAGCCAGGGAAGGAGGCAATGTAGGTCTTTTCAGATCAACCGGTGAGGTGAGGTCTGGCCTGGTAGAAGAAATTCTGAACACAATTCCCGGAGAAAAGATCATGTGGGAGGCGCCATTAAAATCACAGCAGGTGTGGTTCATCAAGTTGTTGGGAGCAAATGTAAACCTGGGGAATATTGCTCCAAATGAGGTCATCCCTCTAGAAACACTAAGACTTGGACTTCGCGGTGACACATTTGATATGTTCATGGATGAGACGGTCAAGAACAAGGTAAATTCAAACTTGTAGGGCATTGCATATAGTAGTATTCACACTTTGATGTTCATTATAGTGGTTCCTGGTGCTTAAACAAAAGATTATATTATACCTGAAAGGCATGGGTATGGGTGCAGCGGATGTCATCCCCGGTGTTAGCGGAGGGACCATTGCGTTTATCACAGGCATTTATGAGGAGTTGATAGGCTCATTGAAGTCGATCGATTTTCAGGCAATCAAGCTTCTTTTTACCGGTAAGGTCAAGGACTTCTGGCAACATATTAACGGGAACTTCCTGGTTGTACTTTTTCTGGGAATTGGCACCAGTATCGTGTCGCTGGCTCGTGCAATACACTACCTGCTTAATGAACACCCTATCATGCTATGGGGCTTCTTCTTTGGTTTGATCATAGCCTCGGCAATCATGATTATGAGGTCGATAGAAAAGTGGAATATCTCATCAGGAGTTTCCCTGATAGTGGGTATTGTCGGGGCATATCTAATTACCATATTAACCCCTGCAACCACACCAGAAACACCCTTATTTACCTTTAGTGCCGGAATGATTGCGATTTGTGCTATGATCTTGCCTGGCATTTCCGGAAGCTTCCTCTTGCTAATGATGAAACAATATGAGCGCATCATCGAGGCTGTCAAGTCTTTTGATGTAGAGATTATCCTGACATTTGGCGCAGGTGCTGCATTGGGCCTGATCTTGTTCTCCAAGGTGCTTTCCTGGTTGTTCAAGACGTACAAAGATATCACCATTGCCTTACTGACAGGAATTATGTTCGGCAGCCTGAACCGCGTATGGCCCTGGAAAGAAGTTGTACAGACACGCGTAAACAGTCATGGAAAAACTGTTCCGCTGGTAGAAGAAAATATATTGCCGACATCGGTTGTCGGTGATGCCTTCTTGTGGGAAACGATCTTCCTGGCCCTGGTTGGTTTTGCCTTGATCTACCTTATGGAGAGGCGCGGTAAGCAAAATACTGCGTGAAGACCTTTGGATTAATAGGGTTTCCCCTCGACCACTCCTTTTCAGAACATTACTTCTTAGAAAAATTTGCGAGGATCGGAATTGATGATACGATTTATCAGAATTTCCCATTGGAGCATCTTGACGGCCTTCGAGAGCTCATTGAATTTGAACCCCACCTGAAAGGCCTGAATGTTACCATCCCACACAAAAAGGGCGTTCTACCACTACTGGATGCGGTAGACCCAATTGCTGAGCAGATTGGTGCAGTGAACACGATCAATATTATCCGTGATGAGGATGACCCTACAGATTATACCCTGACAGGGTATAATACGGATGCTCACGGCTTCAAAGAGTCCTTGACTCCCCTTTTAGGTGAGCAGCATAAGGAGGCTATTGTGCTGGGCACTGGCGGTGCTGCTCTAGCAGTAACGCATGTGTTAAAAGAGCTAGGTATTCCATTCCTGCAGTTATCAAGAAACCCAAAGAGTGAGCTAGAGATGTCATACGACTTCATCGACAGGGGAATCATGGAAATGTCAAAACTCATTGTCAATACTACGCCTGTGGGCATGTTCCCGGATGTAGATGCATGCCCGGCACTCTCATTGGATGGCATTACCTCGGAGCACCTGGTATATGACTTGATCTATAATCCTGAAGAGACCTTACTTCTAAAGAAGTGCAAATCTTCCGGAGCTGCAACAAAAAATGGTCAGGAGATGCTAGAGTTACAGGCTGAAAAAAGCTGGACGATCTGGAACAGGTAGAGTCAACCACCTACATCTTAACTATCCTCTTCCTCCAAGTTTCAGCTCCTTGGCTTATCAATAAAATGTACATACCTTTGCTCAGGTGGGAGACATCAATTTGAAGTAGATTGTCATTATTCAGTTGGTACAGTCCCATTTCTTCGCCCAGCATATTGGTTATATAAACAATCGCCCTTAAATTTTGCTTACACTTTGATTCAAGATTCAATATGCCGATTGTTGGTATTGGCCAAACGCTGCCAGAACAAAGTTCAGCACCGGTTGGTGAATCACCTACTGTACCATCGTTATATTCCCATAAATCCGTCAGGTCATTTACGCCGTCGTTGCCCAATCCTACATATGCCTTTCCATTGATCACAAATGCCGCTGCTCCTTGTCTACTTGATCCACCAAAGTCCATAACCTGATTCCATTCATCGGTTACTGGTGTGTATTTCCACATGTCTTTGTAATAATTCGTACCCGTCCCGAGTCCAGCACCCACATAGGCTTCACCATTGAGCACAAAACTAACGTGACCCAAACGAGCTCCACCGCTAAAGTCACCTACTTGGGTCCATGAATTTGCCACAGGGTCATACACCCAAATATCTGCCAGATAGGTCCCATTATAACCTGTCCCTACATATGCCAGCCCATTCACGACAAAGGCAAAAGCCCCTTTCCTGGCCACACCTCCAAAGTTTGCCTTTTGGGTCCAGGTATTGGAAGTGGTATCATATGCCCAGCATTCGCTTGAATATGATCCATTTTTTCCTCCACACCAATATCCATTTTCTCCCACCACAAAACTAGCTGGTGCCACCCTCGGAAAAGCGGATGTAAATGCCGCCGAGCCAGACCAGCTATTGTCAGAGCCATCCAAGGTCCATACATCATCATAGACTGAACTTCCTGCAGCACCTACCCCAACCCATGCCCGGTTACCAATTGTGAAATGCCCGGTAGAATATCTGGCAGTTCCTGGAAAATCGGTTATCTGCGACCAAGAGTTTCCCAGTTGATCGTAAACATACGCATCTTTTACAGCAGTATTAAAATCCTTCAATCCGGCAACCACATAGCCCTTATCAGCAATAGCAAAACTTGCCGGAGAACGTCTCGCCGCTCCTGTAAAATCAGCTTTCTGAGTCCAAGTTTCGGTCTGGGCTAATCCTTGTGTTCCCAGAGATATAATCAGGGTCAAGGGAACTAATATCCTTCGTTTCATGCTTGTACTTATTTAAGTGGATGTTTGCTATTTGGCTTAATCTTCAACTCCTTGAGTTCCTCCGCTGTTACAGATGGAGGCATCTCATTTCTTTCAATCTTTCCTACAACCAAATCCCCAACAATTGTAGCGTCGGCCTTACTGGCAAACCCTGAAGTTCCCGACCTGGAGGGAATTGTAGTTTGATGTATGTATTTTTTTCCATGCAAGAAAATATCATAACCCCAACCATTGTCAGTTTCGAATGGTCGAAGCTCAATACCGGACAGCGTGATCGCTGCCGAAGTATCTCGCACAGTTTGAGCGTTAACTGCTCCGATAGTAAGGATAAGGAGTATCGTGAATAAGCCTGCCAGGCGTCTCATATATTTCATTTACTCCTTAAAGATAGGGAAACTCTGGCAATGTCGTTTTGTATCAGTAATTTTGCGGGTTGGTTAATTGTGCCCTATGACATTCAAACTCACATCAGAATTCGTACCTACAGGGGATCAGCCGTCGGCAATCGATCAGCTGACCGAGGGCATTATCAGGGGAGACAAGGATCAGACCTTACTGGGTGTCACCGGATCTGGAAAGACGTTCACCATGGCCAATGTCATACAGAATTTAGGACGGCCAGCCCTTATCTTAAGCCATAACAAGACGCTGGCAGCTCAGCTGTACGGAGAGTTCAAGCAGTTCTTTCCAGAAAACGCAGTTGAATATTTCGTATCCTATTATGATTATTACCAGCCGGAGGCCTATATGCCTGTGACCAACACCTATATTGAGAAAGACCTCTCTATCAATGATGAAATTGAGAAGCTGAGATTGAGCACCTCCTCCACCCTGCTAACCGGACGCAAGGATGTGATCGTCATTTCATCAGTTTCCTGCATTTACGGAATAGGGAATCCTGATGATTTTCACGAGAGTGTTATCAACATCAAAAAGGGACAGCTGATCGCAAGAAATAAATTTCTCATGCTGTTGGTTGACAGCCTTTACTCCAGGTCGGGTGCTGATTTTGAACGAGGAAACTTCCGGGTGAGTGGAGACACCATAGATGTGTTCCTCGCTTATAATGACTCGGGCTATCGCTTTATGTTCTTCGGGGACGAGATTGAAGAGATCCATCTCATTGACCCTATTACCGGCAAGAAGAAGGGAGATATGCAGAGTGCCGTGATCTATCCTGCAAATATGTTCGTGACCACCAAGGAAAAGATAAATAGTGCCATTGAACAAATTCAACTAGATCTCTTTGAGCACGTTGATTACCTGAAGGAGTCGAGCTGTTTTGAAGAAGCCAAACGCATCAGTGAGCGTGTTACCTATGACATTGAGATGATGAAGGAGCTGGGTTACTGCTCAGGAATAGAGAATTATTCCAGGTACTTTGATGGCAGGTCTCCGGGAGACCGGCCATTCTGCCTGATTGACTATTTCCCTGATGACTTCATCACCTTTATTGATGAGAGCCACGTGACGCTACCTCAGGTAAGGGGCATGTTTGGGGGAGACCGGTCAAGGAAAGCGAACCTGGTGGAATACGGCTTCAGGCTGCCCGCTGCACTTGACAACAGGCCGCTAAATTATGATGAATTTGAAAACCTGATCCAGCAAACCATTTACGTGAGTGCAACTCCCGCAGACTTTGAATTGGAAAAATCAGGGGGTGTCGTGGCAGAACAGGTGATCCGGCCCACCGGGCTTCTTGACCCGGAAATTGAGATTCGACCAAGTCAAAATCAGATTGATGATCTAATGGATGAGATCCACATTAGGATAGGGCAAGGCGAGCGGACATTGGTGACCACACTCACAAAGAGGATGGCAGAAGAACTGGCGAAGTACCTCTTCAACCTGGATATTAAGTGCCGGTATATCCACTCAGATGTAGCTACACTGGAAAGAGTAGAGATCCTCAGAGACCTTCGGCTTGGCAAGTTCGATGTACTCATCGGCATCAACCTGCTCAGGGAAGGCCTTGATCTTCCTGAGGTGTCACTTGTAGCCATACTGGATGCGGATAAGGAGGGTTTTTTGCGCTCTGAACGGGCCCTGACCCAAACGGCGGGAAGGGCATCAAGGCATATCAACGGAAAAGTGATCATGTATGCAGATAAGATCACCGACTCGATGCAGAAAACAATGGATGAGACAGAGCGTAAGCGCGCTAAACAGATGGAGTACAATACATACCATAATATTACCCCAAAACAGATTATAAAAACACATCATGAGATCATCAATCAGACTGCGGTCATGGACCATGAATCACAAGGGCGTGCCTACATTGGGAGTGAAGGCGTTGACCTTGCTGCTGACCCGGTTGTGCAATACATGTCTGTCGACCAGCTAAAGAAAACTATTAGCAAGACCAAAAGAAGCATGGAAAAGGCGGCGAAAGAGTTAGATTTTATTGAGGCGGCCAGGTTTCGTGATGAGCTTGTAGCCCTAGAAAAGATGACCGGAAAAGGGAAATAATATGGCCTAAAGGCCGTCGACTAAACAATAAAGTTAACTACTGCTAAAGCAGCTATAGTAACGACCAGGATGATGATTACCCGGGTAAAGGCATTGAGCCTCTTCTTCAATCGGGCGATTTCATCTTTATACTCCCCGATCTTATTCAGCTCTTCATGGATATTCATCGTTGGAGACCCTCCTCCAAGCAAGTTGTAGGGATTATCTGATTTGCAGCTAATGCACAGAATTTGGTCTGGTTCAAGTACACCCTCCCGACAAATCGGGCAATATTGCACCTGTTGCTCACTCATAATGTTGCTAGTATTTTAAGAAGTAATACAGGTGTTTCATGTACTCATTATTGACCATGATCATTCCAGCCTCATAGTTCCACCATTCAGATTCCCTGTATTGTGAGCTTGGAGCACCATGAATAATGACCCTGATCCCTTGGGGTTCCAGTAGTGGCTTAAAAACATCATTGACCCTTCTTGTGTGGAAGCTACTGGATAAAATAATTACAGTCTTATAATCATGCTCCAGGCAATAGGCCAACACCAGCTCAGATTCTTCTCTGGTACTGGTCCCACTTAAGATCGTATCAACAACTTCGCCTGGTATGTTATAATTGTCCACCAGCCCGATCCGGGAGACCTCCGCTTCCCTGTGGTCAATCTTCAAGACCTTCAATATATTCGGAACCAGGGATCCGGTGCAAATTACTTTGGAAGCCAGCCCTTGCCCCAAGAGCCTGGCTGTTTCATCAACACGGTCAAAAGCTCCTCCGCCCAACAGGAATATTGCATCTGATTGTTCCAGTTCATCCTGAACAATCAACCAATCTCCGGCCATGCGGTAGAATGTGGTTCTGAACAGTACAGCAACCAGAAAAAGCACCAGTGTTGCGAGCAGGACCTTATAGCGTGTCTTCATCTTTAAGTTGCAAAAAAGCCTTCCCGAGTTATGTCAGAAAGGCTTCTTTGAATTTGAGAAATGTATTAGTTGTTCCCCAGTATCAGCGGAAGGCCATCCTTTCCACTACCGACTACCACAACCTTAGCATTGTTAGACTCAGCCAATTTTAATGTGGCCTCAATTCCATTCCACTTCAGGAGTTTGTCATTGATACTCTCCGTAATGATCTTCTGGAAATCCTGGATACCCTGCGCCTCAATTCTCTTTCTGTCCGCTTCCAATCTTTCCTTGTCGATCTTAAACTCGTATTCAAGTGCTTCTTGCTCTTGCTGCAACTTCTTCTCAATTGATGCCTTAAGCTTGTCTGGCAGGTTGATATTCCTTATCAAGATGTCATTGAGCTGAACATAGTTATTTGAAAGCGTGGACCGGGCCTCGTCCATGATCTCCTGTTTGATTAGCTCTCTCTTTGTAGAGTTGATCTCTTCCGGCAGGTACTTGGCTATTACCTCACGAACGACAGAACGCATCACCGGTATCACCACTTTTGTCTCATAGGCCATACTACGCTCAACATCCAGGTATCCAAGTTTGGCTATGTCAGGCTGGTAAAACGTGGTAATGTCAAGGCTAATCTCCAGGAGATTAACAGACAGAACATTCATTGTTTCTGTCTTTTCCGCCTGGCGTACTTCGTAGAGGTGCATTTCGTTCCATGGTAAAATGATATGAAGCCCCTGCCCATAGGCTGGTTCATCTACATCTACTCCAGTCGTTAACCGGTACAAAACCCCTGCATATCCTGAGTCGATTGATACCCAAAATTTACCGACGGAAAGAAGAAATATTACGGCTATACCCACATAAATAAGAGGCCTTAGCTTTTTGATGTCTAATTGTGGTTGTTGGTTCATTTTATTCAAATATTAGTGACGTGCTATAAACACGCTTGTTATTATAAAAATTACGGGGTGGCAAAAATACGCATATTCTTATTCCACACAATTTATTATTAGATATGAATGCCACCATCACTTATGATACCAAACAGCAATCTCTGCCACAACGGCGGATTCCATAGGCTTGTACTACACTATGCGCTGTGCAAACCATGACCATTTGTCAAGTTTATGCCAGTGCACGCAGGCGCTGCAAAAGTGTAGGGTGGGAATAATTAAAGAAAACGTAGAGTGGATGGGGGGTTAGGTTGCTCAGATTATCAACAGACAGTTTTTTCAATGCGGACGCCAGGGCCTCCCCATTATAAGTATCCTTGGCATAGGCATCCGCCTGATATTCATTCTTCCTTGACAACATGTTCATCCCAATGCTCATCACCATTGAAAGAGGGCTATAGAGCAATCCAAAAACCAATAGTCCAATGTGGAAGCTCGAACCTTCCACCCCCAGGGCTGCAGATAAGGCAGGGTTTCCAATTACCAGTGAAAGAATAAACAGCATCAATCCTGTCTGTAGGATGGAAATCACCACCGACCCACGGGTGTGCTTGAGCTTATAATGTCCGGCTTCATGTGCCAAGACCGCTACCAGTTCTTCTTCAGTATGCTTTTCAATGAGGGTATCGTATAATACAATTCTCTTGTTGGCTCCCAGCCCGGAAAAAAAGGCATTGGCCTTGGCAGAGCGTTTGGAGCCATTCATTACAAAGAGGTTGTCCAACTTGAAAGAAACCTTTTGGCAGTATTGCTCAATTGCCTCACGTAAGCTTCCTTCTTCCAGCGGTGTCAGTTTGTTAAATAGAGGAACGATAACCGAGGCGTAAAAAGCAGTCATCAGCAATGAAAATCCGGAGATAGCGATCCATCCATATACCCAAAATAGCTCACCAGAACTCTGGTAGAACCAAACAAACAAGGCCAGCAGGCCACCTCCCAGGAGACCGCCAAGCAGGTAGCCCTTCATTTTATCCAGTATGAATGTCTTAATGGTTGTTCTATTGAACCCAAAACGTTCCTCTATTACAAAGGTGCTGTACAAGGAAAAGGGAAGGCCAATGATGTCCGACGCTGCTGTCAGAATTGCAAAGAAGAGCAACACCTGCACTATCATGTTATCACTATAAGACAAGACCAGGCCGTTGACCCATGCAAAGCCACCCAGTAACAGCATGGCCAGCATCACCACAAAGGAAAAGGTGCTTGTAATGAATGAAAACTGCCCCTGAACACGATCATATTCTTGTGATTTTCTATATTTCTCCTCATCGTATATACCCATAAGCTCATCAGGCAGTTCACTTTTGAAGCTCTTGTCATTCAGATAGCTGAGCGTTCGGCTCAACAAATAGTTGAAGGTAAGGATCCCGATTATCAGGTAAAATAGATTCTCTGCTGACATGATTAGGGTAATTATCTATTGGTGAATTGTAGCTAAACCCCCTCTGTCCCTCCGGGATATCTTCCCTTAAGGGGAAAAGCTGACTGTAAGGGCGGGTTAATTGTTGTTCGTTAGTCGTTACTCGTTCTCCGTTAGTTATCGGGAAGTTATTGCTTGATTAGACATTTCTCAATACACTCCGGCACGTTTTCGGAAAAACCACTCAACTGATACGAGCAGAAGAATAAGTACAAATATCCACTTTATATTTATCAATTCCTTGAGGCGGTCTTCTGTATAAACAATGGGTTTGATATCGTCTCTGGAAGCCAGCTCTTTGCTCAATGCATCCAGATCATCCCCTGCATACATCTTGCC
>Ga0302119_10000390_pt1 | contig 19592 bp, 10 predicted proteins | sample AG5_Tmax_MG_FD_203114 | JGI IMG/M metagenome (GOLD analysis project Ga0302119, IMG submission 203114) | Marine microbial communities from Western Arctic Ocean, Canada - AG5_Tmax | ecosystem: Environmental > Aquatic > Marine > Oceanic | place: Canada: Western Arctic Ocean | collected 2017-10-01 | reverse complement strand
AATCTGTGAAGTGGGCTTTGACAATTGGAGTCAGCAAAGCAACGAGGGCTTCGACTCGTTCCCTTTCCTTCTCGTCTTTGCTATGCATCTGATCAAGAAGAATTCCCACCCAAACTGCGAGGGCTCTACAACCCTCATTGTTAACTTTTGAAATTAATAACATTCGACGGACGTCAGGGTGTACGAGGATATTATCCGCTGACTCTTGAGGGTCTTGAACACCTCTTAAATCACGGCCTTGGCGACGTTCTCTAACCCACTCGAGTGAATTCTGATAAGCGACTTCACCGAGAGCAAAACCCATTATTCCAGTATCGAGGCGTGCGCCGTTCATCATCTCAAACATCAATGCCATTCCATTATGCAAATCACCGACCAGCCAACCGACTGAATCATCGAAATTCAACACACATGTTGGCGAAGCATGGATTCCCATCTTCTCCTCGATGCCCGAGCAAGTAACACCGTTCCGGGCATCGCTCAATTCCTGAGATAGTCCCCCAACTCCTCCAGATTGCCATTCTTTTGGCAGGTATTTAGGAACTAAGAACAAAGAAATCCCTTTCGTGCCTTCAGGAGAACCGGGGACCTTAGCGAGAACCATGTGAACGATATTTTCAGTTAAATCGTGCTCTCCAAAACTGATGAAAATCTTGGTGCCAGAAACAAGATATGAGCCGTCATCTTGAGGCAATGCTTTCGAGCGAATAATACCGAGATCCGTGCCTGCATGAGGTTCGGTCAGACACATCGTACCAGCCCATTCCTTCATACCAACTTTTGCCCCATAATGGTCAACTAGACTCTCTTCTGCATGTGTAGAAATCAGATGATATACACCCCTAGAAAGCCCGGAGGCAACCGATAAGGACATATTGGAAGCAATAGTGAATTCATTCATCATCGCCTCCATGTAATTCGGTAATCCCATACCTCCATGCTCTGGTTTTGTTCCTGCCCCATACCAACCAGTATCGATGCCTTCTCTGTAAGCTTCTTTGAATCCGGAAGGCATGATTACCTTCCCATCCTCGAAGTTAAGGCCTTCTTCATCACCAATTTGATTGAGAGGAAGAAGGACTTCTTGGCAGTGCTCACCATAGCCTTCCATCATCATTTGAATAAATTCGCTATCAATTTCTTCCATTCCGAGTGATTGGGCGACTTCGACTACATCGAAAACTTCGTGAAATAAAAATTCATAATCTTTGTAAGGGGGATTGTAAACTACCATTTTCTCACCTCAATTCCTCAACGGCTTACCCGTTTGCACCATATGCTCCATCCTCGCAAGCGTACCTGTTGTTCGAGATAACCTACTGATTGCTTCACGCTCCATTCGCAAAATATCATCTTCTGAAAGTGTGTCGAGAGTGTCGGTGTCGCCACCGGAAAGTATCATAGCTAATTCCGCTGTTACTATAACATCATGAGGTGTTGCTTGACCAGATCGTGCTAAGTCTGCTACAGCCATATCAAGAGCATACTTCGCCGTTGCTCCAGGAAGGTTGTATGTGTATGGTTCGGGGGGCAAATAGCCATCTACTAATTCGAGGGCGCGCGCTTTTGCATCAGCAATCAAGCGATCTCGATTCATGGTTATTCGATCTTCGGGACGAAGGTACCCCATACGCCTTGCTTGTTCAGCAGATTTGGCAACTTGAGCGGTTCCAATCTGCTCGAAGGCTTTGAGAATTGGGCCCATTGGCCCAGCAGAAACGAGATTGAATGGCCCGAGCCGGCCCAACAATTCCTTGCACCCTCCCCACCCCGGGACAATTCCTACTCCAACTTCGACAAGTCCGATATAAGATTCTGAATGAGCTTGAACTGCATCACAATGCATCAAAACTTCACAGCCGCCGCCAACACAAACACCGGTTGACGCTGCGACGACTGGAACCGGAGCATACTTCAATTCTTGATAGGTTTCTTGTCCTAGCGCGATGAAATTTCCAACATCCTTCCAAGCGCCTAAATTCGCGGCAAACAATGCCAATCCTAGATTTGCTCCAGCACTGAAATTCGTACCATCATTTGCGATTACGATGGCTTTCCATCCATCTTCTTCTGACAAGTAAACCGCATTTTGCAATATCTCCATACTGAATGGGTCCATCGCATTCATTTTCGAATGATATTCGACGAGTAATACTCCATCTCCTGCATCCCAAAGGCTCGCTGAGCCGTTTCTTCTGATCGGTTTACCTCTGCGCTTTAGATCTGTCACCGTAAGGGTATCTGTTGGTCGATTGATTACGACATATTCACCGTCAATATTGAGGCGGTGAATGTTGCCATCTTCTATCTTGTAAAACGAACCAGCATGGGCTGCTTTTTGGAGCAGAGATGGAATGGGTTTTCCTGCTGCTTCAAGACGCTTAACAAGTTCTGATGCCCCGATTTCATCAATTATCTCAAAAGGTCCACGCTTCCAATTAAAACCAACTTTCATCGCTCCGTCAATTGCACTGATATCATCTGTCACTTCGGGGACAAGATAAGCTGCATAAGAGAGTGTGTCGAGTAAGATTTCAGTAACGAAAGCTGCGCCTTGGTCGTGGTGATCAAGCATTCTCAGAATTCCTTGTTTAGCCATCTTTGCAGATGAGAAACCTGCTCGTCGATTTGCAGGGGCATATTCTCCAGTCAAGAGATTTCTAGCTTCTTTGACTTTACCGCCACCTTCGCGATTGAGACGATAGAAGCCGCCCTTGCCTTTTCGGCCAGTATATCCTTCTTTAATCATCGATTCAATGATTTCATTTCCCGCACCAGCAATTTGGTGGAATGGGTCATCTGGTTGAAGGTGTTCGATTAGGCTTGCCATGATATACGGAGTTAGGTCGATTCCGACTAAATCCATCAGGCCGAAAATAGCAGTTTTAGGAATGCCGAGGGGACGGCCGAGCATGGCATCAGCTTGTTCTACTGTGAAGCCATGCTCTAAGGTCGCATGAATCGCGCGTTGAATGAAAAACACGCCAAGCCGATTACCGATGAATCCGGGCTTGTCGTTACAATGGATTACTCGCTTGCCAAGGCGAATATCGGCAAATTCGACCATTCGAGACACAACCGATTGGTCGACTTCAGGCCCCGATACTAACTCAAGCAATGGCAGATATCGGGGGGGGTTAAAGAAATGAGTTATGAGAAATCGACTTGATAACTCATCCGACATCTGTTCTGTCAGGGCCGAACGAGGAAGGGTGGATGTATTTGAGGAAACGATAGTTTCAGGACCGACATATTTGTCGAGTTTTTCGTAGAGGGAACGCTTTATCCCTAGATTTTCGATAATTACTTCAACTACCCAATCATAGTCTTTCAGCAATGAAAGATGGTCTTCAATATTACCCGCAGTAATACGTTTTGCGTAGGATTTATGCATTAGCATTTCGGGGTTAGATTTTGCCATTTTTGCAATTGCTTCAGCTGCAATGGAATCTCTAGCCGACTGATCTCTCGAATCTGCTTCGGCTTTGGGAAGAACATCGAGGAGAAGAACTTCACAGCCAGCATTAGCACAATGAGCTGCAATTCCTGCGCCCATAACCCCACTACCAATTACGGCTACCCGTTTAATACTCGGGATTGCCGAGTTCGATGATTGACTTTTAGACAAATGAACACCTCACTCTATTTTTGAAAGAATTGTAGCGATTCCTTGGCCGCCACCAATACACATAGTTGCGAGTGCATGGTTAGCGCCCTCGCGGACGAGTAAACTTGCTACCTTTCCTGTGATTCGGGCACCACTCGCACCTAATGGATGGCCGAGGGCGATTGCCCCTCCATCTACATTGACTTTTGATTGATCCAATCCCAACTCCTCAATCACTGCTAGTGATTGGGCAGCGAATGCCTCATTGAGTTCAATAATATCAATGTCACCGAGTGAAAGTCCAGCACGATCTAGCGCCTTTCGAGTTGCTTCTACAGGACCAATTCCCATAATTTCTGGTGAGCACCCAGAGACCGCGATTGAAACAATTTTTGCGAGGGGAGTCAAGCCATTTGCTAGGGCGAATTCTTCTGTGCAGACTACAACAAAAGCAGCCCCGTCTGTCAAGGGAGATGCGGTTCCAGCAGTAACAGTCCCGTCTGCATCGAAAACTGGGCGTAATTTTCCAAGTGTTGTAGCATCCGTCCCTGGACGTATACATCCATCCGAATCTATGACTTTTGATTTAGTAGAAATCTCAATAATTTCATCTGAAAATTTACCCGTCTCGCGCGCAGCGCTTGCTCTCGCGTGGCTTTCAATCGCAAATGCTTCCTGAGTAGTACGGTCAATCCCATATTTCACTGCAAGATTCTCAGCAGTTATTCCCATCGAGGTGAAGGCTCCGGGAGCTTCCTCCAGAAGACGTGGGTTAGGCATTGGATTGAATCCAGTCATCGGAATTCGGGTCATTGATTCGATTCCACCTGCGATGAAACACTCGCCAGCTCCCATGGCAATTCGCCCGGCTGCATCATGAATCGCTTGCATGCTTGAGCCACAGAAACGGTTGATTGTAACTCCGGGAACCGTCTCAGGAAGATCGGTTAGGAACGTTATCATTCTAGCCACATTGAAGCCTTGCTCACCTTCCGGAAAGGCGGTTCCGACAATCAAATCTTCAACCAAAGAGGGGTTGAGATTCAACTTCTTTAGTAGCCCATCGATAACCGCAGCAGCGATATCATCAGGGCGTGTTCGAGCGAGTTCTCCTCGGCGGGCGGGAGTAAATGGTGAGCGGGCGTATCCAGCGATTACCGTGTTCATACAGGTGTTCAACACTCAGTGTAATAATTAAACCGTCAAGTTTCTAAAATCACAATAACTACAATTTACTACATTCGATGTATTTTATTACACCTACCCAGTACAACGATTTCTCTAATTATCTTTGAAAATATGAAATTTCAAATACATTTTACACTTTATGCGGAAAAATATTACAATTTGTTAGGGAACTCCTTATTGGACCATGGATACCACATTACCTAACTCAATAACGGGCTCGGCGCTTGTGTTATTTACGGCTTCGGCCGCGGCCTGAACGCCGACTATTGCGTCCACCTTTGGATTGGCGATTTGATTTGTCATTCGGGCGATTGCCGTTGGATTTGTTATTGCGCGGCTGGCGCCGACCACGACCCCGATTCTGCTGCTTCTTGGGTGCCTTGTTACCCTTACACGACCGTGCCTTCTCGGAATGGAAAGGGTGTTCCTCATCTACTGGGATGGCTTGACGAATTGTCTTCTCAATACCGCGCAGATATTCACCTTCGTTTTCATCACAAAAAGCAATGGCGATACCACCTTGACCAGCACGTCCTGTACGGCCAATTCGGTGTACATAGACTTCGGGCTCGTTAGGCAGATCTAGATTGATGACGTGGCTGATATCAGAGACATCGATGCCGCGGCTCGCCACATCGGTGGCGACTAGTACCTGAAGGCTACCGTTACGGAATCGGTGGAGAGATTTCTCACGCGCACCTTGGCTCTTGTTGCCGTGGATTGCAAGGGCTTCGATACCGTCTTGTCCAAGTTGTCTTACAATACGATTGCAACCGTGCTTGGTTCGGCCGAACACAAGCACCTTTTCGGGTCGCCCCTCCTTGATAATGTGAGTCAAGAGACCGCGCTTGTCGCTTCTCATGACGAACATAAGAGATTGTTCGATAGCCTCTACGGTGGTCGATTCAGGTGTGATAGAGATGCTTACCGGGTTGTAGAGCATATCACGGGACAATTCGGCAATCGAGCTTGGTATGGTGGCACTGAATAGCAGATTCTGGCGCTTCTTTGGAATCTGTGCTAAAATTTTACGGATATCACGAATGAAACCCATGTCGAGCATTCGATCCGCCTCATCGAGAACGAGGAATTGGACTGATGATAGGTTAACGTGTCCCTGAGAGATGAGGTCAAGCAAGCGGCCGGGAGTGGCAACTAAGATGTCAACGCCACGGCGTAGAATCTTCACCTGAGGGCGTTGCGATACGCCGCCAAACATAGCCATCGAACGGATGTCTAGGTATCGGGCATATTGCTCGATATTGTCGTGAATTTGGGATGCAAGCTCGCGTGTTGGGCACAGCATCAAAGCGCGGATACGGCGTGAGCCCTTCCACGGATTTTGGGATATTGCATCAAGAATTGGCAGAGCGAATGCTGCGGTTTTTCCTGTGCCCGTTTGGGCACAACCGAGCATATCTCGGCCTTTAATGAGATCAGGGATGGCCTGGGATTGAATTGGCGTCGGAGTGACATAACCAATCTCGTCGAGAGCATCCAACAGAGGCTGACTGAGGTTGAGAGAAGTGAAATCCATAGGGGTCAACTCACATGTGTGTGATAATTGCAGCACCAAACTCACTACACTTGAGCAGTTTTGCATCATTCATCTGGCGCTCGAAATCGTAGGTAACTGTCTTGGCAGAAATTGCACCTTCCATCCCTCTTACAATAAGGTCAGCGGCTTCATTCCAACCCATATGTCGAAGCATCATCTCTGCAGAGAGGATTAGGCTCCCTGGATTGACTTTGTTTTGACCCGCGTACTTTGGCGCCGTACCATGGGTCGCCTCAAAAATTGATATTCCAGTATCGTAATTGATGTTCGCGCCCGGTGCGATTCCTATGCCCCCCACCTGAGCGGCGAGTGCGTCTGATATGTAGTCTCCATTGAGATTCATCGTTGTCAAAACACCATACTCGCGCGGTCTTGTAAGGACTTGTTGTAGCATCGCATCTGCGATAACATCTTTCACAGTAATCGTGTTGTTAGTTTTTGGATTTTCAAAAGTGCACCATGGGCCACCATCGAGTTCGGTAGCACCAAACTCTTCTTTTGCAAGTTCATATCCCCAATCACGGAATCCCCCTTCAGTAAATTTCATGATATTGCCTTTATGGACAAGAGTTACCGAATCTTTGTCATTATCTATGGCATATTGGAAAGCCGCTCGAACAATCCGGGCAGTTCCTTCCTGACTAATTGGCTTGATTCCAATTCCACTAGTATTCGGAAATCGAATTTTATCAACGCCCATTTCATTTTGTAAAAAATCGATAACTTTCTGGACTTCTGGACTTCCAGCTTCCCACTCAATTCCTGCATAAACATCTTCGCTATTCTCACGGAAAATAATCATATCAACTGCTCCGGGGTCACGCACGGGGCTTGGTGTTCCTGCATACCAACGGACTGGACGGACACATGCAAAAAGGTCGAGTTGTTGGCGTAGTGCAACGTTTAGGCTGCGAATACCGCCTCCGACTGGTGTTGTCAAGGGACCTTTTATGGAAACTAATCCCGTTCTCATCGCTTCCAGAGTAGCTTCTGGCATCCACTCGCCGGTTGCATCGAATGCCTTCTGTCCTGCAAGGACTTCATTCCAGTGAATTTTGCGATTGCCACCATAGGCGCGCTCGACTGAAGTGTCGACTACATCGATCATAACAGGAGTGATGTCAACACCAATTCCGTCGCCTTCTATATAATGAATTACGGGCTCATTAGGCACGTTTAATTTGCCATCGAGCATTGTAATTGGGGCGCCGGATGACATGTCTCTCAGAGCGGCGACCTGCCATTCATTGATGAAGCCGACCCCCGTGGAACAAAACGAAGGTGAGACGAGATGAAGGGGTCTGTTGAATGGGTTGAAGGGAAAGTAATGAGGGGGATTACTGAATCGGGAAAGGTAACAGAATTTTACAGTGATACGGCTGCGAATCCGATGGAAATTGTGCAACAAGCTCACGCGGCATGTTCGATGATTGACCTTTTTAACGGCTTGAAACATAGAATGGACGATGTAAAGTCGATGAGAATTGACATCAATACAGATAGAAAATCCGAGCCCCCTCGGGTTTTCACTGATATCAATATGAAATATATAATCGAAGGAGATATTCCTGAAAAATTAGTTCGACGAATTATCCAAGCCAGTCACGACAAGTATTGCTCGGTTGGTAAAATGCTAACCAAATCTGGTGCAGTACTGACTTGGTCACTAGAAATTCAGCCATGAAACTTGTCTCAGTTTATAACAAAAAAAATGTTTGTTGTAATCTAAGATTAAATGCCTAATTGCTCTTTCTCAAAGGGTCTCTTTACTCAATCATTAAAGTCCCTCGGTGTTCAAGGGAAATTCCCTTGCGAGAGAGAGTGACTCAACCCACTCACATGATAACCGGAAAATGATACAATGCAGAGCCGAAACAAAGAATCCATTTCCAACGACGCTGACGATATTGCATCCGAAGATGGATTAATTATCGAGCGCCGATTTACATCTGCTGGAGACGACCCGTTCGATGGATTCGATTGGATTACAATGGATGTCGAAATCCGTAACCCCGATGGCACTATGGCAGATGCTATCGAAGGTGTTCAGCTTCCTTCAGGATTTTCTGGAGTGCCAGGGAAAGTATGCGCTCAAAAATATTTGAGAAAGGCTGGAGTCCCAGTTCATCTGCGAAAAGTTACGGAAGATGGTATTCCTATTTGGTTACAACGAAGTGAGCCCGATCATGAAAAACTGCAAACTTTACCAGCCGATGAACGATTCACTGGCGAACTCGATGGGCGACAATTATTCCGCCGTCTCGCTGGCACATGGACCTATTGGGGCTACAAACACGGCTATTTTGCCAGTGAAGTTGATGCTCGGGCATACTACGATGAAATGTGCTATCTGATTGCAAGCCAACGCTCTGCTCCAAACAGTCCACAATGGTTCAACACCGGCCTTCATTGGGCATATGGAATCGAAGGGCCCGCACAAGGTCATCATTATGTCAACCCAACAACCGGTGATCTCGAGTTATCGGTTAATGCATATGAACATCCTCAGCCCCACGCTTGTTTCATTCAGTCCGTCAGTGATTCACTAGTCGGAGGCACAGGATCAATTATGGGATTGTGGAATAGAGAAGCTTTGTTGTTCAAATTCGGTTCAGGAACCGGTTCAAATTTTTCAAATATCCGCGGAGCTGGTGAACCGCTTTCAGGTGGAGGAACCTCTTCCGGATTGTTGTCGTTCCTCAAAATAGGCGACCGTGCAGCGGGCGCTATCAAATCGGGTGGAACTACCCGTCGGGCTGCAAAGATGGTTACACTCGATTTGGATCATCCAGATATCGAAGAATACATCGATTGGAAATCAAGTGAAGAAGAAAAAGTATCAGCACTCGTAATAGGCTCAAATATATTACAAAAACATGCAAATTCATTGATGGATTCAATCTGGGCTCACGAAGACGATGATTCTAGGTTCGATCAGTCTACAAATTCAGGTTTACGCAAGACGATGGTTCAAGCCATTCGTGACAATGTTCCTCCACCACACATCCAAAGAATTGTCGACCTAGCTAAACAAGGATGGAAGGGGGTTGATTTCGAATGCTTCGATACCAATTGGCAAGGTGAAGCATACCTCTCGGTTTCGGGTCAAAATAGCAACAATTCCGTTCGTGTACCTAACTCATTCATGGATGCCGTGAAAGCTGGCGATGATTGGGATCTCGTATGGAGAACCGAGAAAGATAAAGCTGCAAAAGAAGACCGTGAACCGAGTGCATGCAAAACCCTAGATGCAGGTGAACTTTGGGATAAAATCGCATACAATGCTTGGGCTTGTGCAGATCCAGGGGTGCAATTTGATACTACAATCAACGAATGGCACACCTGCCCAGAAGGTGGAAGAATCAACGGTTCAAATCCTTGCTCAGAATATATGTTCCTAGATGATACCGCATGTAATCTTTCAAGCATTAATCTACTACACTTTTATGACCTTGACAATCAAACATTCCAGATTGATGATTTCAAACACAGTGTACGATTGTGGACTGCCACACTTGAAATAAGTGTACTTATGGCTCAATTTCCATCGGCTGAAATCGCACAGAAATCATACGAATACAGAACACTCGGCCTTGGCTATTGTAATATCGGCTCCGTACTAATGCACATGGGAATTCCATATGATGATGAAAGAGCCTACGCGATTTGCGGGGCACTGACCGCAATTATGTGTGGTGAGTCTTATGCCACTAGTGCAGAAATGGCAGCAATTCTCGGGCCTTATCCTGATTATGAACGGAATGCGGAGCACATGCTCAAGGTCATGAGAAATCATAGAAGAGCAGCATATGATGCTCCAGCAGAAGAATATGAAGGATTGTCAATCGCACCTCAGGGAATTAATGCAAAGAAATGCCCACAAGATCTTCTCACAGCAGCAAGAGACGTCTGGGATAAGGTGATTCGAGAAGGAGAGGAACATGGATTCCGTAATGCGCAAACAACTGTTATTGCTCCGACTGGAACTATTGGATTGGTAATGGGTGCAGATACGACTGGTGTCGAACCGCAATTCTCCCTAGTCCAATTCAAAACTCTCGCTGGCGGCGGCTCGTTGAGAATTATCAATCGCGGTGTACTAAATGCATTGAACCGCCTCGGTTATTCAGATAGTGTTTCAAAATCGATTGAAGAATATGTTACGGGTACAAAAAACCTCATTAATTGTCCACATCTTTCTGCAGAAAAACTACAATCAGAAGGATTTACGTCTGATATTATTACAAAAATTGAAAATTCATTCAGCGATGTATTCGATCTTCGATCAGGGTTCTCCCCTTCCATCCTTGGAGAATCTTTCTGCTTAAACGCCCTTGGTATGACTGAAGAACAATTCAGTGATGATTTCTTTGATATTCTATCCCATATCGGCTTAACCTCAGCCCAAATCAATGAGGCGAATGATGTAGTCTTTGGAAAGGCTACTCTTGAAGGTGCTCCAGGATTAAAGGATAAACATCTCGCGGTCTTCGATTGTGCTACACCCTGCGGAAAATATGGTACAAGGTCAATTGATTGGCGCGCTCATGTTTTGATGATGGCTTCGGCTCAATCATTCATTTCCGGAGCAATTTCGAAGACCATTAATATGCCATCCAATTCAACTCTTTCTGAAATTCGTGACGCATACGACCTATCGCACACAACGATGAATAAAGCGTGCGCAGTCTACCGAGACGGCTCAAAACTTTCCCAACCATTGATGAATCAATTAGTCGATTCAACTGCTTTGGCAGAGGATGAACAAGAAGAAGAAATCGTAGCTCAACAAATGGTTCAACAAGTCATTGAGCAATTGCCAATCCCTCAAGAAATTTCTCAGCCTGTAGCAACAAACTTCGTCCACGAGTACATTGCATCAAGAAAATCACTACCTGATGTTCGAAGTTCGAGTACGATGAAAGCGAGAGTTGGGGGGCATACCGTCTATCTCTCATCGAGCACCTATGACGATGGCAGACTTGGTGAAATCATGATTACCACTTCAAAGGAAGGCGCAGCATGGCGCTCAATGCTAAACCAATTCGCGATAGCGGTGTCCATCGGATTGCAATATGGAGTCCCATTGGATGCTTTCGTGAAATCGTTCACCTTCCAAAAGTTCGAACCGAGCGGAATGGTTACTGGCGGCAGTGGTAGAGTAAAAATGTCGACAAGTATCGTCGACTATATCTTCCGAGAACTTGCTATCCATTACATTGGTCGCAACGACCTTGCTCATGTTACTCCTGAAGATCTGGATAAAACCTCGATTAGTCGCCCAGAAGTTACCGATGAAGGAATAGCTCGAAATCAAGGTCAACGTAGAGAAGTTCAACTCACTCTCGATGCGATTCCTTCAAACATTGAAGATTCCGAAGCGAAGACAAGAAGAATTGCCAGAGAACGAGGATTTACAGGCGATATATGCAATGATTGTGGTAGTAGTCAAATGGTTCGGAATGGAACTTGTTTGAAATGCAATGCCTGCGGAGCAACCACTGGTTGTTCTTAATCAAAGAATCTTTCCAATCGATTGACTGCGCATCGATATTCTCTTGAAAAGTTCATCGTGTGCTTCTGAGTCTATCTCCAGAATTGATCTTGATATTGCTGTTAATGATTCAGGGTTAATTCTGCCTAATTCTAGTAATAATCCAGACAATTGAGAACGTGCGGAAAGGTTGGAACTTACCCATACTGCCGGGATTAAATTACCTGAATCTTTAGAATCAACTGACAAATAATACCTAATCCCTGATTCAACCAACCGTTGAACCATCCGTTCATCTCCACTTTCAATAACCAATTTCGCAAATTCAGTAAAAGAAATTGTATCAGATCTGGAAAGACCTCCGAGATATGTAGTTGCCAAAACACGCGTGTCTGGATCAGGATTTACTAGCAATTTTTTCATCAATTCCAATGCAAATTTAGGGTCGTCACTTTCAATCCTAGACAAATTCGATGCAACAGTTCTGCGGCCGAATATATCTTCGTGAATAACCGCCGCAGAAAGAATTTCACGCGACCGCTCTGAATCGTTGGAAAAAGATTGAATTCCAGCCCTTATAAGAGCTGCAAGACCATCACCTCGTGCATGACTTAGAGTAGATTCTATACGATTTGGAACGGATAATACAGAAGAGACGTGGGGCCCAAGTGCTAATTTTTCAAGCCAATAAGGCAAAATAGAATTCGCTGAATTCTCATTCATTGAAAGGATATCGAGTATTGCATTAGCAGCTAGCGTTCCAGTAGGATGAGCGATTTCTTCGATGAAATCTGTCGTTTGGTTATCATTCCATTCCATGTGAAATGGCCCAGTCACTTTATTGATTGGCCAATTACCAGGGGGACGTGCGACAACAATCGATGAAAATAAATTAAAACATTCATCCCTAGCGATTTTCGAACTATTTAATGCCAATCCTATCAAAACACTCGATGCTAAATACCACCTATCCGCATTTGGAACTGATTCATCTAACGCCAAAATTAACCAGTCTTTTATTGTTAGAATTAGGATCTTTTCGCCGATTAATTCTGCATTTTTTGAAATCCATTTTTCCCGGCTAGCCTCTGGGTCAATGTTCCTCTTTACATAATCTGGCTCAATTGATTCGATTACCATTTCGAGTCGGTATCTGAAGCCGGCTCTATCACTAGATGTAATCCCAAGAGCTTGCTGCGCCAAATCGGTTGAATCTGCCGGGGGTAGTGCAGGAAAATCGGGTAATTCAAGCGGAGGATGAGGCAGAGGTTCGTATTGAAAGGCAAGAGAAATTGAATCTTTCATCAATTTGACATGTGCATCCCAAACGAGGGCGCTAGCCTCTCGTCGAACCATATGTGTGACACCGACTTAAATCTCAAGTTCAATGTTCAAATTTTGGATTAATTCCTTGTATCGATTACGGATTGTGACTTCGGTTACTCCAGCAACTTCTGCTACTTCCCTCTGAGTGCGGCGCTTACCACACAACACACTTGCGATGTAAATAATCGAGGCGGCAATCCCAGTTGGGCCGCGGCCACTGGTCAATTCCTTTTCTTGGGCCGCTGCGATTAATTCGTATGCCTTAGCCTGAACTTCAGCATCAAGATCGAGGCCGGAACAAAACCGAGGAATATAATCTTCAGGCTTGGTTGGAGGTATTTTCATTTTCAATTCTCTAACCATGAAACGATAGGTTCGTCCGATTTCTTTTCGACCGGTTCTGCTAGCTTCACCAATCTCATCAAGAGTTCTTGGATTCTGACATTGTCTGCATGCAGCGTAAAGAGATGCAGCTGCAACTCCTTCGATAGAACGGCCACGAATTAAACGGGCTTCGACTGCTTTCTTGTAATTCACAGCAGCAGCTTCACGAATTGACTTCGGTAAATCAAGGCGACTTGCCATACGATCCAATTCAGCGAGAGCCATTGCGAGGTTACGCTCGGTCGCATTACTCACACGCGAGCGCTTCTGCCACTTTCTCATTCGGTAAAATTGTGAACGATATCGTGAAGAAATTGCTTTTCCTGAATAATCTTTGTTTTGCCAATCAATATCTGTCGATAACCCCTTGTCGTGCAACATCACAGTCATCGGTGCACCGGTACGGGCTCGTTGGTCACCTTGTTCAGGGCTAAATACACGCCATTCGGCGCCTTGGTCAATCACCTTGTCCTCAAGCACCAACCCACAGTCATCACAAACGACCTCACCACGAGTTTCGTCTCGATTTAAATTACGGCTTCCACATTCATCACATTTTACTGTGTCTTCTACAAGATAATCTGCCATTCCATCACCTCCTTTCTAAGAGAAAGGTAAAATACTCCGCCGAACCATCATATATAAAACTAACAAAATAATAATTAGGATTAAAGTCTACTAAATCACTAACTTACGAAGAAGAAATATATTGAGAATGGTGATATATCAGGCAGTCTTGGGAATAGATGTAATAGGTGCTCTGATGACTGTCCAATGGCCTCCACCAGAAATTTCTCTCACCCCTGGTAAGCGTGTATTATTTCTTACAAAAGACCTTGAATTGATTCGAAAACAACTCTATGAAGGATTAAATCTCAAAATGAAGAACCTTGCCGTCGAAGATCTTCTCGATGACATCAATACTGATGTAATGACACCTGCCTGGGTTTGTTTTGACTATGAACCTGCAATAATCGCAGAAAATGCCTATGCTGGATTATTGCATAATGGGAGACGAGTTTTCGAACCCCAAGCATTGATCGATGGTGGGTTCGAAGTTATCGTATCTGGTCACCGTAAAGGTACTGGATCTAGTAGAGAGACTGCCCCGCAGTGTGAACGATGGTCTGGAATTCGAATTGTAATCGCTGCTTCATTCGCCCCAATTCATGAGCGAAATAACATAAATCTCGGTCAATTGATGGGTGACCACACCATGCTTGAAAGATTGCAAGATGGTGAGCAAATTTCATTAAATGAATTTACTAAAAAATACGATCCCGTAACTCGTTTAATTCTCGAGAATGGGGGTCTTTTTCCATTCGCGAAGAATCTGGAATCTGGTAATGTTCGATTGCCGGAAGTTAGCCTTGAGAAACGGCCGATGACGATGGTTGAAAAAATAATTTCAAACAAATTAATCGGAATGGAGGGGGCTCGTGGTTATGTCAAACCAAATGACGCTGTTCTGGCTTCTGTCGATGGAGGTTATTCACACGAGTTCACTACGGCACAGGTTCATGAATTTTTGAAATTAGAATATGGTGACGATTATTCTGTGCCTAATCCGAGTAAATTTGCTGTTTTCGAAGATCATTTACTGTACGCGACTGGGGTTCCAAGATTCGGTAAATTTACTAACAAAATTCACCTTCTACGCGATTTACAAAATACATTTCAGGTTCACACTGGCGTTCGAGATTATTCCGCGGAGGATGGTATTTCACCAGGAATTTGTCATCAAGTCGCACGGGAAGAATTCATCGATGTTGGAGATTTCATCCAAGCTACAGATAGCCATACCTGCATGGGCGGGGCAAGTAACTCTCTTGCATATGGCGTTGGTTCAACAGAATATGCAAATCTAATTCATAATCAATTTGCTTTTGTTAAAGTTCCAGAAAGCATCCGATTCAATCTAGTAGGAACTTTGGATGATGGTTGCACGGCTAAAGATATAATTTTACACATCCTATGGAAGTATGCTACAAACTCAGATACTCTCGATCGTAGCATGGAATTCGGCGGTTCGGGGCTCACTAGTTTATCAATGGATGAACGGGCAACTTTGTGCAATATGGCGACGGAATGCAGCGCCAAAACTGGAATTTGTGATGCTGATGATTTAACTGTCGAGTGGCTATTAGATAGACGGCCTCATCTAACTGCAGAAGCCATTCGAGACTCTTTTGTTACCGCCGATCAGGATGCTGTCTACGATGGTGGTGTACACACTATCAATCTCGACAAAATACGCCCAATGGTTGCTCATCCAGGAAACCCAGATGAGGGAGTGCCATCCGATCCAACAAATGGTGCCTATGTTTCTGACATTGGAAAAATCAAAATCAACATTGCTTACGCTGGCTCATGCACAGCTGGAAAAGAGGATGATTTTGCTTACTATGCAGAAATTACTGAAGCAGCATTAGCAGCCGGAATGACAATTCATGAAGATGTTGAATGTTACATCCAGTTTGGTTCAAAGGCGGTTAAAGATTTGTCCGTACGCAACGGTTGGACCGAAATGTTTGAGCGTGCTGGAATCAAGTTAATCGATCCCGGTTGTGGCGCTTGCATAGGTGCAGGTCCGGGAGTAAGCAATACGGAAGAACAGGTCAGTGTGTCAGCAATAAATCGAAATTTTCAGGGGCGTTCCGGGCCTGGTAAACTCTATCTCGCTAGTCCATTGACCGTAATGGCAAGTGCATTTACCGGCCATATTACGGCCTGGAATGTGAACCTTTTTTCGGAGTGAGTGAAAATTACTTGTATTTGGTTGGTGACATTCTCTAAATCAATAATAAAATTGCTATGTTTTACTGAAAGAGAGCGTAGCCTTCAATAGGTGCCCGAGTCCGGGAGAGTATACCACAAGTTGGCCCCATGTCATCAGGACTTGGGAGGACCAAGTGGAGGGATTGCCCATGGTAGATATTAAAGAAATCTCAAGTAAGCAAAAACAAATCGCTGTCAGTGAATTTTTTGAAAAGAACAAACATTTCCTTGGATTTGATTCCCTCCAAAGATCTTTAATTACCGCTGTTAAAGAAGCGGTGGATAATTCTCTTGATGCATGTGAAGAGGCTCGTATCCTTCCAAACATTCGTGTTCAAATCGACCGATTGAAGGGGGATGAAATTCGACTGGTCACTCAAGACAATGGCCCAGGCATTCCTCGTGATGCTGTCGAGCATGTCTTCGGAAAGTTCCTGCTCGGTTCTCGATTCCATGCCATTCGTCAAACTAGAGGTCAGCAAGGAATTGGCATTACAGGAGTGGTAATGTATAGCCAACTAACCACGGGAGAAAAAACCAAGGTTATCTCAAAAATTGCTTCGGACTCGTCGGCGGTTTTTGTTGATATCGGATTAAATACTCGAAAAAACCGTGCAATAAAATCTCGTGAAAAAAGAGATGTGTGGTTTGATGAAATTACAGGCGAAGTAGTTGAACATGGCCTTAGAGTCGAAGCGAGAATGAAAGGAAAATATCAACGTGGAAAGCAATCGGTTTTTCAATATCTCAGAATGACTTCAATCGTCAACCCTCACGCCACAATAAACCTAGTCGTCCGAGATAGCGATGGGGGTGTCTATGAGCAGGGGTCGTGGAACCGCACGACCAATAAATTGCCTAGGGTTGTAGAAGAAATCAAGCCCCACCCCCATGGAATTCAACTCGGAACTCTACAAAGAATGTTAAGAGAATCTGAAGAGCGAAAAATGACCTCTTTCCTCCGCCATAATTTCTCAGGAGTGAGTATGAGGGCTGCTAAGGAGATTTTATCTCGAGCGGAAATCGATGAGAAGAGGTCGCCAAAAAGAATTAGCACAAATGATGCCCATGGAATGCTAGATGGATTTCAAAATGTGAAGCTACTGCCTCCCCCAACTGATTGTCTTTCACCTATTGATGACCTATTAATCAAGAAAGGGCTTTCAAAAGCAATTGATTCACGATTTGCAGCAACTGTAACCAGGAATCCAACTGTCAGCCAAGGAAACCCATTTCAGATTGAAGTTGGATTAGTATTCGGTGGCGATCTTGCTGCAGATGGGCCAATTGAAGTTTTAAGATTTGCAAATCGTGTTCCGTTGATGTATCAGCAAGGCGGATGCGCATTAACGAAAGCTATCGAATCAATCGATTGGAAACGATATGGGCTCGACCACCCAGGCGCTAAAGGACTGCCGAAGGGTGCCGCCGCTGTTTTGATACATCTCGCTTCTACAAATGTTCAATTTACAAGCGAAGCAAAAGAGGCGGTCGCAGAAAATGATGAGGTATTCGAAGAAATTCGAAGAGCATTGTTGGAGGTTGGTCGGGGTCTGAAAAATCACTTAAAGAAAAAAGCTCAGCGAAAGAAAGCTAAGGAAAAGTTTGAATTAATCAATGTAATTTTGCCTGAAATATCAAAAAAAACCTCTACGCTTCTAGGAAAACCAGAACCAAACCTATCTCCTGTGATTACTCAAATAATGAATGCAGTTTTCTGTGAAGAAACATTCGGTTGGGATTCTCAACAAAAATTAGCTACTTGCTCAATCGAAGTTTTCAATTACACGGCGAGGGCGAGGGCTTACACTATTCTAGTCAAATGGCCTGAGAGCGACACTGTGAAAATGGCAGTAAACCCCCTTGGGGGAAGAAAAGAAGCGAGGGGGATTTGGGCTTGGAGAATTGAGACTATCAATCCAGGACGTTCAACCACAATTAACATCGGCCTTTCCGGATTGACAAAAGGAGATTGGGGCGATACCGATATTTTCTTCCGAGGAAATGGTGACATCATTGGTGCGTCAAAAATCGATGAGAAATTACTCGAGGAAATACGGACTACGGAGGCTTTGAATACAGCTCAAAACGAGATAAATGAACAATATTCAGAAAAAGATGTTGATCATTTAATCCAACGTGCAGATACTGCAGCAAAATCTGATTTAGATAACCAACTCATTGATACGCCACCCCTCGAATCTCATAGTTCATCAATCCAAAATGCCGGTCCAAAAATATCCGATTATGTTACGGAGGAATTAGAATGAGTGATTACACTAAAAGAAAGTCAAAGGAAGAAGTGATATCATCTCTGAAAGGTATCGCGCTCGAAATGCATAATAAAATGGAACGGGGAAATGCCCCTACAATGACTTTACCTGTTCGTTCTAAGACAAATATTGCTTTTGATGAAAAATTAGAAGTTTACAAATATGGCAAAAAGAAAACTGTTCGAGATGCGACGAGTCTCGGCTCGGCGCGACAATTGCTCCGGTCGTTATATGTGACTGAATTTATTGAACAAATGATTGAAGCAGGAAAATCTTCAACATTAAGAGAAATGTATTACATCAGCGAAAGTTGGGGCCATGGTAAATTTGGAACCCAAAATGACAGTAATAATCTCGCAGAAGATCTAGAAATCGTTACGAAATGCTTGCGGGAAGATTTCAAACTCCGTCCTGAAGAAGATGGCGCGAGAATAATTGGAAATGTTACATTTGAGGAAAGGAATAGAAAAGGAAATTGGATGCGAATCAATTGCCGTGACGATGTTGGAGATTCGGGCTATGGCGTACCATATAATGTTGAATCAGAGAAATTGAAATTAATTACAGAAGACGTTGATTTCATTATGGCTATCGAAACCGGTGGAATGTTCGATCGATTAGTGGAAAACGGTTTCGATGAAGATGCAAGATGCGCATTGGTTCACCTAAAGGGCCAACCGGCTCGTTCTACACGAAGAATCATGAGAAGAATGAGTGATGAATGGAAAAAACCCATAATCGTCTTCGCCGACTGTGATCCTTGGTCTTTCAGAATTTTTGCAAGTATTGCCTATGGTGCAATAAAAACAGCCCATATTTCTGAATATCTAGCTACAAAAGGTGCACATTATCTCGGTATCACGGCAGACGACATCCTCGCATATGATTTGCCTAGTGATGATTTAACCAAGCAGGATTTGAATGCTCTTGATGCCGAATTAACCGATCCTCGCTTCAATTCTGGCTGGTGGAAAGAACAGATAA
>Ga0302119_10000389_pt1 | contig 19601 bp, 14 predicted proteins | sample AG5_Tmax_MG_FD_203114 | JGI IMG/M metagenome (GOLD analysis project Ga0302119, IMG submission 203114) | Marine microbial communities from Western Arctic Ocean, Canada - AG5_Tmax | ecosystem: Environmental > Aquatic > Marine > Oceanic | place: Canada: Western Arctic Ocean | collected 2017-10-01 | reverse complement strand
ACTTATATCGCACCGCTACAAGGCGTTCTCAGGGCTGGGGGAGGTCAAAAATCAGGGCACAAAAAATGGGTAAGTTACTTATATCGCACCGCTACAACCGCCTACCCTTGCTCCATTCCTGGCCTGGGGGAGTTCAGCGGGAGCTGATCGTATAAGACTTACCCAATGCAAAGATAATGAATAATTTTATCAGTAAATAATCGTTATCCACGAGCACACATAGGCTATTTTCCTACATTTGCTTTTATAATCACAATTCTGTCTTTCATGTTTGATAAGGAATTTAAGGACTTTGTTCTTCAGGCTGGCTTGATGCTTGGCCTCATATATGGCATCATTAGTTTTGGCACCTATTTTATGGGAGTGGAGATTATGGTTAGCATTTGGACTGTAGTTATTTCTTTGGCCATTGGAATTGGCGCTCCCATTTACTATGGTGTAAAATGGAAACAGTTCAAAGGGGGTATTTTGGATTTCAAACAGGCTTTTATAGCAATTTTCCTGGTTTACGCAATATCTTCTCTGATAGCCACTGTATTCAGCTATACGTTGAATACTATAATAGATCCGGAATTGCCAGAGGCATTGTTTCAAGAGAGTCTGAGGTTAACAGTGAGCTTAATGGAGTCGCTTGGTGCCCCTGAAGTCGATATTGATGAAGCGGTAGCTCAAATAGAGGCAGAAAAAGAGGTTTATGGCTTGCGTGCCGAATTGAAACATTATCTCACTAGTTTGATATTTGGAGCTATTGTCGCTGTGATTGGCGGAGCAATCATTAAAAAGAATCCCGACGCTTTTGAGCAGGCGTAATAATGGATAATACACCGAACATAACACTGGTCATACCACTCTTGGACGAGGAGGAATCCATTGTAGAGCTGTATAGCTGGATCAGGAAGGTAATGGCTGAAAATAACTACACCTATGAAGTGATATTTGTGGATGACGGTTCTAAAGATGGATCATGGAAGGTGATAGCGGAGCTTTCAACAGTTTACGAGGAAGTAAAGGGAATTCGGTTTAGAAGAAATTATGGTAAGTCGGCCGCTCTGAATCGGGGGTTTGCACTGGCAGAAGGAAATGTGGTGATAACCATGGATGCCGACCTACAGGATAGTCCTGACGAAATACCAGCTCTGTATAAGAAGATAGCTGAGGATGGGTGCGATTTGATTTCAGGTTGGAAGAAAACTCGTCACGACCCGATTAGCAAGACTATCCCAAGCAGATTCTTTAACTGGATTACCAGGAAAATGTCAGGAGTGAAGCTAAACGACTTCAACTGTGGATTAAAATCATATAAGAAGGAAGTAGTCAAAACCGTTGAGGTGTACGGTGAAATGCATCGCTACATTCCGGTAATAGCTAAATGGGCCGGGTTCACGAATATTGGTGAGCTTGAAGTGCAGCACCAGGCCAGGAAGTACGGTGTCACAAAATTTGGTCTTGAGAGATTTATTAATGGCTTTTTGGATCTGCTCTCAATAACATTTGTGTCCAAATTTGGCAAGAGGCCCATGCACCTGTTCGGACTCTTGGGGACACTTATGTTTGCACTGGGATTTGTTGTCTCAATCTGGTTAGGGATAGACAAACTCTTATTGGATAAGGGAGGACGCCTGATTGCTGATAATCCATTGTTCTATATTGCCCTCGTTACGATGCTGCTCGGAACGCAATTGTTTTTGGTTGGCTTCCTTGCCGAAATGATAGCCAGAGTCTCTCATGACAGGAACAAATACCATGTCATCGAAACGGTGGGAACATAGAGCCATTACACATGCGTAAGGGAGGTTTTGCACATTATTTATGTAGAGTCACCTCATCCCCATAGGTGAGGCATTGCAAGGTTTGGTGAGTCGGTGGTCAGAATATTCAATGACGAGGGCACCTGACTCAGCTCATTTCATTCACCAAATAACAGTACGATTTTTTTTTGCCCTTATCAACCGTAGTGAATCCAGGGCCCTGTGACACCATTCTTGCATAGCTGGTAAATCCCTCGAGCTTACTGGAGTAGCGTTACGTTCGGAAAACTGGCATCTGGCTTGTAGTAAGAATGCTTAAATTTGCAAAAAGCCAAACTGTGTTGACAGTTTTAATCGATGACTAATTTAACGTAGACCTATGAGGATAGTGATAGTGGCGATATTGGCTGTTTGTATTTCATCGGTTGATGTATTAGGACAGAGCGCGGGGGATAGTATTAATCAGTCAGATGCTGAGGGGTTAAAGCAAGGTTATTGGATAAAGAAGCACAAGAATGGGAACGTTGCTTATGAAGGGTATTTTAAGGATGACCGGCCGGTTACGATAATGACAAGATATTATGAAAACGGCGATATCTTATCCGCATTTGTGTACTATGATAATAATAATGCGTGTGCTGCCCATATTTTCTATAACGATAGTGTATTAATGTCCCAAGGCTTGTATCGTGGAGAAAAGAGAGATAGCACCTGGATATTTTACAATGAAAAAGGAGTAAAGGTCTCAACTAGCACTTACCATCTTGGTGTTCAGCAAGGGGCCAGTAAGGTGTTTTACGCGTTGGGGACAGTCTATGAGCAGGTGCACTGGAAACAAGGCAAAAAGGATGGAGACTGGGAACAGTTCTTCGAATCCGGGAATAAGAAAGTAGAGGGCAATTATGTTGATGACAAGCTGGACGGATTTACGAGGTTTTATAATGTCGAAGGCACAATTTCTCATGAAGGCCTCTACCAAAACAATGTCAAGCACGGTCCCTGGAACCATTATAACGATGATGGCACGTTAGCAATTCAACAGCGGTATAATATGGGGCACCTCAAGAACCAAAAGGAGGTTGATGCCTACATTGAGCAACGTAAGGAAGAAGATAGATAGCCACTATCGCGGGCTAGTCGCGAATTCCCTGACGGGATGTATGATACACTGAGATGAGTAAAAAAGGAAAGATACTTGTGGCCATGAGTGGTGGAATTGACAGTTCCGTTGCAGCGATGATGCTTCACGAAGAGGGGTACGAGGTGATTGGTATGACCATGAAGACGTGGGAGTATGCCTCGTCGGGGGGGAATAAAAAGGAAACCGGTTGCTGCAGCCTTGATTCAATTAATGATGCCCGAAGTTTGGCCGTTAAGTATGGGTTCCCACACTATATTGTGGATATACGGCAGGAATTTGGCGATTATATTATAGAGGACTTTATTGGTGAATACATGGCCGGGCGTACACCTAATCCCTGTGTATTGTGCAATACCCATATCAAATGGGAAGCTTTGCTAAAAAGGGCTGATCAGCTTGGATGTGAGTTTCTGTCTACAGGTCACTATGCCCAATTAAGGGAAGAAAATAACAGACAAGTCGTATCCAAGGGGAAGGATAGTCATAAGGATCAATCTTATGTACTATGGGGAGTGAGCCAGAAAAACCTGGCGCGCACAAAATTTCCCCTTGGGGGTTTTGAGAAAGATGAGATCAGGCAGATGGCCATTGATGCTGGATTTGCAACTCTTGCTAACAAGCCCGAGAGTTATGAAATATGCTTTATACCTGACAATGACTATCGTGGGTTTTTGCGGAGAAAAGTCCCTGAAATGGATGAGCTTGTAGGTGAAGGTGATTTCCTGGGAGTAGATGGAGCTTATTTGGGTAAACATAAGGGTTACCCATTCTACACTGTGGGACAGCGTAAAGGTCTGGAGATTGCAGTAGGTACACCTCAGTATGTTACGGAGATCCGACCAGGTTCAAATGTGGTGGTTTTGGGGAGTGAAGAGGATCTGCAGCAACAGGAGATGATGGTTAGAGATTGCAATTTTATAAAGTATGATAGGATAGATGGGGAAATGGACGCATTAACCAAAATCCGGTCACATGACCCAGGTGCCTGGAGTATAATCTCCGGAGAAGCAAAGCGTGTTAAAGTAGTGTTCAGAAACACAGTGAAGGCGATTGCTCCCGGGCAGTCGGCCGTATTCTACGAGGGCAATGACCTGATTGGAGGAGGCATCATTGAATAAGGTTTTGCCCAGTCAAATGTGTTTCTGCCCAGCCCTGTGGAGGTTTCTAACTGGTGTAATTCGTACATTCGTATTAACGATAACAAAAATATCCTAATTTCCGTTTAACTTCCTATGATCAGCAGACACTCCATACTAGCTTGTGCTATAATTCTTATTGTGTCGTGTAAAAAGGACGATCCGGTGAAGGTGGATTTGGGGTATGGTTATTTTCCTGTGGAAGTAGGCTCCTGGATCATCTACGATGTCGATTCAACGGTATGGAATGATTTTGAAGTTCCTTCTATAGTTACCAATTACCAGTATCAGATCAGAGAAGTGATAGAGTCTGTTTTTATTGATGCTGAAGGGCGTGAGGTATTGCGTTTGGAGCGCTATAAGCGGAATGGTGAAACAGATTCGTGGGTCATCAAAGATGTTTGGACTGTGAATAGAACTGTCACAACTGCGGAGAAAGTTGAAGAGAATGAACGCTTTATTAAACTAACCTTCCCGGTACGACTGGCAATAATATGGGATGGCAATGCTGCTAATTCCCAGGACGAATGGGATTATCAATATACGGAGGTTGATGCTGCAAGGACGATAGGAGGAATTATGTTTGATTCGACCTTAACTGTAGCTCAACAGGATTTGAATACCTGGGTGACCTATGATTTTTTTGAAGAGTACTATGCTAGGAATGTGGGTATGGTGTATAAGAAAGGAGTTCACTGGGAAAAGGGTGATGCCAATTTTAACTGGGATGTGAACTACAAGAATGGTTACGAATACACCATGACCATCAACTCTTACAGTAGTCAGTAGCTGATAAGGTGGAAGTTATCGGTGTGACGCTACAATTTATATAGAAGCATTTTAGAAAATTGATTTGAGACGATCCAGTCAAATATGGATTACGATTCTGTTCTCCTCCTTTTATGTCCTGACCCTGGCTCAACTTGCACCAACAAAGTACCGGGTTGCCTTTAGTGATAAGGCCAACACTCCTTATAGTATTGCCAGCCCCCTGGAGTTTCTTTCCCCTAAATCTGTAGCTAGAAGAAACAAGCAAGGGATTGCATTGAAAGAAGAGGACCTTCCTGTTGACCCTGTATATACCAATGCTATTTTGAGCTATGGGTTTCAGCTCCTGAATAGATCCAGGTGGTTCAATAGTATCACTGTTTACACAGAAGACTCTACGTTATTGGATAGCATCAAGGCTTTGCCATTCGTTATGGGGGTTGATACCTTAGGAAAGATCAAACCATCACAAGAGTTTCAGGACAAGGTTGCAGTTGTCGATAAATGGGATAATGAACAGGTAGGCTTGCCTGTTGTCACTGCTTCAGCTATTTATGGGCAGGGTTTTGATCAGATTGCCATGCTCAGCGGTGATATTCTTCATGGAATTGGATATAGAGGAGAAGGGATGACTATTGCTGTAATTGATGCGGGTTTCAGAGATGCAGACTTAAACCACGCATTTAATCATCTGTTTTCTTCAGGGAGAGTATTGGGAACCTGGGATTTTGTGGATGGGAATGACAGCGTATATGATAACGGGCAACATGGGCTATGGGTGCTTTCTATTATTGCATCAAATATTAGCGGGGTATTGGTCGGTGTTGCTCCGGAAGCCTCTTTTTACTTGTTGAGAACGGAGAACACCAGCTCTGAATACCTGATTGAAGAAGACAATTGGGTGTCGGCAGCTGAATATGCGGATAGTGCAGGTGTTGATATTATTACCACCTCCCTGGGTTATAAGACATTTTCAGATACCAATATGAACCACTCGTATGCGGACATGGATGGCAACAGTACCCGTATCAGCAGAGGTGCTGATAAAGCGGCGGGGAAAGGCATGCTAATAGTGAACTCAGCAGGCAATGCTGGGGGTTCAAGCTGGCAGTACGTCGTAGCACCGGCAGATGGTGATAGTGTTATGGCGGTAGGGTCTGTTGATGAAAATGAGAGTTATTCTTCTTTTAGCTCTAGAGGCCCATCTTCAGATGGACGGGTGAAGCCGGATGTAGCAGCCATGGGAGAGGGAACGACGACAATCACAATTTCCGGAGGCACACAAACTGGTAGCGGAACTTCATTTGCTGCTCCTCTGATAGCAGGGTTAGCAGCGTGTCTGTGGCAGGCCCATCCGAATGCCGGAAGCATGGAGGTGTTTAATGCCATTCAACAAAGTGCAAACCAGTATTCAAACCCTGACGACCTACTAGGTTATGGTATCCCTAACTTCATGGCCGCGCACTATATTCTTGCTGGTGTACCGGCCACCAATGATGAGGATGGTGACGGTGTTCCTGATGTTGATGATGAGTGTTTGCTTACACCTTACCCTGCCGTAGTGGATATTGACGGTTGCCCTGTTGAATTTGAGATCACTGCTTTCTTGCAAGGGCTGGAGAACCCTTTTGGGTCATCATCTACCTATCTCTACTATGCTGTGTCAGACGCTGAATTGGAGATTGCCCTCTTTGATGTTTCGGGAAAAACAGTAACTGAGCATGAGGTTGCTCTTGTCGGAGGTGCCTATAATAGGATTTCGTTAGCTGGTTTACAGGATTTAGCACAGGGGATGTACGTTGTTAAAATCAGTAGTGGAGGGCAAATGGAAAGCAGGAGGCTGGTCAAATACTAACTAGATTGCTTGGCCTGGTACTCATCTGACATTGAACGCCAGCAGCTCTTTTTCTTCAATAAAACAATTTAGTTTATCTCCTGCCGTAACGGGGCCCACACCTTCAGGTGTACCTGTGTAAATCAGGTCACCGATCTTTAAGGTGAAGTATTTAGAGACATGTTCAATTATTGCATGAATGCTGAACAGCATATCGCTGGTATTACCTGTTTGAACGCGCTTTCCGTTTATGTCCAGATGGAAGTTAATGTCCTCAACATTATCAAATGTTGATTTCGGCAAAAATTTCCCCAGCGGTGCCGATCCATCAAAACCTTTGGCTTTTTCCCAGGGCAATCCATTTTCTTTCATTTTACTTTGCAGATCTCTTGCCGTGAAGTCGATTCCGATGCCAATTTCGTTATAATACTTATGAGCAAATTTTTTGTCAACATGTTTCCCAAGCTTGTTGATCTTGACCACGAGTTCCACCTCATGGTGTACGTCCTCAGAGAATTCTGGAATGAAAAATGGTTGATTGTTCCTGATCAATGAAGAATCAGGCTTCATGAATATCACAGGTTCCTTAGGAATGGGATTGTTGAGCTCTTTGGCGTGGCTGGCATAATTTCTCCCAATACAGATAATTTTCATTGCCCCTTATGTTTGTTCCAAATTTGCTCAAGGACTTTGATCGTGTATTTGGGAAAATCTCCATTCCTCATCCAATTCAAATACGAAGGTTCTGCGGCAAAAACTTCTATAACAGGCTTGCCTTTGTGCTTTCCAAAGTTAAATACCTCAATCCCTTCTTCATTGTATGCAATGCGCCCTGCAAAATCAGCAGTTTTACGCATCGTGGAGTATTCAGCAAGCGCCGGGATGTCATTTTTAATGGGAGTCAGGCTGTTCTCCTCCTCGCTATTGTACTCAATCCCTTCATAACGCGCTATTTGTGCCAAAAATACCTGAAACGTTGCTTCTATATCTGCCATTGCATCGTGGGCATTCTCCATAACCTCTCCGGTATAGAACTTATAAGCACCTTTCAATGTGCGTTTCTCCATCTTGTGAAATATATTTTGGACATCAATCAGGTGTTTGTCCGAAAGGTCGAAATCTATATCGTTGCGAAGAAACTCTTCCATGAGCAATGGAATGTCGAACCTGTTGGAATTATATCCACCTAAATCACACCCTTCCAGCATTGCTGTGAGCTCGGTCCCTATCTCTTTGAGTGAAGGTTTATTAGCTACATCTGCATCCGTAATTCCATGAATAACAGATGATTCTTCAGGAATAGGAATGCCTGGGTTGATCAGTTGGTTGTACCGATCAAGTGTTTCATCTGGGTTTAACTTAAGAATTCCGATTTGGACTATCCTGTCGCGCGAAACATCCACACCGGTAGTTTCAAGATCAAAGAAAGCAAGTGGCCTGGTAAGGGTTAACGTCATTTGTGTTTACTGTTGCAATAATTACTGATTAATTACTTGAATTTCTAGATACAAGTCATATTTGTTCTTAGGCGATATCATGTTAGATGATCAATCTCATCCAATCTCCATCCATTGTAATATGGTATGCTCAAAAGTACAGAATACACTTGAATAATGATTACAAATTGCCCTTGAGGTTGATGAACTTAAATGATACGGAGCCTTCTGCAGCATCGCCTTTTAGGTCAATTGTTTCTTCATGTATTTCATACCCATCTGCTTCAACTGTTAGCGTATATACGCCCGGGTTGTTAATGATCAGTGTGTAAAAGCCCGTTTTCTGATTGGCACCAAAGCTCAACGGCATATCGAGGGTGGGATTGTCTATCTGAACATAAGCGTCCTTCACAAAAGGGTTAGCGGGATCACTAGTAGGCAATTGCAGGCGAATAACAACTTGATAGGGGAAGCGTACCCTGTAAATATCCAGGTCCCCCAATCCACCTTTACGTAAAGCAGAGACATAGGCTGTTTTGCCATCATCAAGAAAAGATATAGTTCTGTTGTCCATTGGATTATTGATAGGATAACCAATATTCATTGGGTTTGACCAACTGTTGGATTCACCTTCCCATTGACTGGTAAATATATCGTATCCCCCCATACTATTGTGCCCCTGGGAACAGAAGTACAGAGTTTGACCATCAGCGGAAAGGGTAGGGAAGTCCTCATTGTACTTTGAATTGATTTGAGGCCCCAGATTCTGAGGAAGGCCCCATGTCTGATCCGGCAACCTTCTGGACATGTATATATCCAGGCCACCTTCTCCTCCTTCTCTGCTACTGGTGAAAAACAAGGTATTGCCATCAGTGGAAATAGAGCAGGAAGTTTCTAGGGCCGTGCTATTGACATTGCTGCCCAATTTGATAATTTTCCCGATACGATTACCGTCTTTTTTGGATACATAGATATCACCTACTTCCTTAATGTTATCCACGTATACGAACAACCTATCAGCATTATCAGAAAGTCCTACTGCCTGGTCATCAAAATCGGAGTTGATGTTGCTGTTGCCCCTGCCTGCCTTCGAGAAGCCATTTTCTCTATAAGGCGCCAAATAAATATCAGATTGATAAAACCCATCGAACTCCAGTACACCTCCTCGCCTCGAAGTGAATACAATAAATGATTCGTCCTTGGCTACAAAGGGATAATAGTCCGGGTGCTTGGAATTAATGTTGGGCCCCAGCGACTCAAACACAATGGCGAGTTTGTTGCGAACCAGCTGCTTTCCATTGTTGCAAGTCTCTATCCTACGGTCAACCTGGTCAGCTCTCTCTTTCCCCCCAAATTCCTGGTACTTTTCAAAAGAGGCTATGGCTTCCTTGAATTTTAAGCTATATTGGTAACCTAGACCAAGGTCAAAGTATACTTCTGGGTCCGTCTTTGCGTGCTTAATACTCTTCTCAAGGTATCCAATGGCCAGCGTTTTATCAATATTGGTCCTCAAGTAACATACCCCCAGTTTATGGTTGTATTCAGCATTGCTCTTGTCTTTCTGTAGGAGCTTTCTATAAACAGTTATAGCTGCTTTGTAGTTGCCCTTATTGAAGTGCTCTTTTGCCTCCCTGGGATCCAGGAATTGCCCCATGCTATCGGTGGCAAAAAAGACGAGTAACAATACTTGAACCAGTAAACGATATAAAAGGTTAACCCGCATCTGCCTATCTCAAAAGTTCAAAGAAATTTACAAAATTAGTGCCAGTATAACCATCTGCACACATTCCTTGTTGGCCAGTGCTAATCATCACTTCCGAACATATAGTCTTTAGTAATTTCAGCTTCATAAGATCCTTTATCATAAATATTCAGTACAACCTTCTTTGGTTCGTAGTCCTCAGGCTCTATAAGTAGCTCATATTTGCCGGGGGGCAAGATAATAACATAATTTCCTTTTTTGGTGGGAACATACTTAAACCGATCTCCACTGCTAACATTGGTAACGTAGATCTTTGTTTCAGGAAGCGGGCGCTCTTCGTAAAGCGTTTGGGGGGGAGCATAATCTTTTTTCTTTACCTGCGCGCTCCGGATTTTAACAAATGACCATTCAGGATCGTCTTTGGGGTACTTTTTGGTTGAGAATGCTTTCTGTACCCCATCTTTGGTGAAGTATAACATTGTTTTATAATCGTAGCCGGGCTCTACAAGTATTTCCTTGCTGTCCTCAAGGCCCCAGCTTTTATCATACCAGGGGTGTAATTCTTCAGGTATAATGATGGTTTTTCCGTCTTTCGAATAGGAATGCACTGTTTTGTGAACGCTGTAGTCAATCAATACCTTTTTCCTTATGTGGCCGCGAATTGCGGTGAGCTGATTTTCTATATCGGTAAAGGTAATTCTGTAAATATCCAGGTCTCCAAATCCTCCTTTGCGGTATGCAGAGATGTATGCATATTTATTGTTCTCGGTTTCACTACCCATATGCCACCTGGCAGAAAATGAGATGCTCATATTGTCTTCTGCATTGTTCAGAGGGTAGCCAATATTGTACGGCCTTGCCCATTTATCATTTTCAAGGTCTCTTTTTGAAACAAAGATGTCGTATCCCCCCATGCTGGTGTGCCCTTGTGAACTGAAATATAGGGTCTCACCGTCATAGGAAACAGAAGGGTATTCTTCATTATATTGGGTGTTGATATCCGGGCCAAGATTGAACGCTTCACCCCAGCTGCCATCTGGCATCTTTTTGCACACGTAGAGGTCCATTCCTCCAAAACCCCCTTTGATATTGCTGGCGAAATATAACAATTGGCCGTTGGTTGTTATAGCTCCCGATGTCTCCATTGTAGTTGGGGTATTAACGGATCCGCTCACAGACTCCAGGGATCTCAGTGAACGCCCTTTTTTTTCGGTAATGTAAATGTTAGCAAAGATGTTTTGGAATACGTCGTCAACAAAGACCAAGACTTTGTCACCGATAGGGGAGATGCCAGCGACCTCTTCATCTGATTCCGAATTGACATTGCCAACATTTGCCGCTTTCCCAAATTCCCCATTCTTGACACGGGACATATACATGTCTGATGTATAGTAGCCGTCATAGTCCAGGAGATTTCCCTTGTTGCCCTTTCTGCGTGAAGTGAAGACCATGTAGGATTCGTCGTTTGGCACGCAAGGAGTGAAGTCGGGGTAGGGTGAGTTGACTTTCTTTCCAAGGTTTTCGAAAACAATCTTCAATGGATATTTGATCAACTCTTTGCCGTTGTTACACATTTCAATTTGCCGTTCTGCATTTATAATATCCTGTGGGTCAGCAGTGATTTCTTTGTAATCATTGAATAGTTTGATCGCTTTATCAAATTTCATGGTAAAGTGGTAGGCTCTGGCAAGATCAGCAAGCACCTCTGGATTTGATTGATCTTGCTTCCAGGCAGCTTCAAGATAGGGAATGGACTGGGACTTATCATCATCCATATTGAGATAGCACTGCCCGATGAAGTGCTTATATTTGTGGTTATTTTTATCGGTTTCAAGAAGTGTTAAATATGCTTTAAGAGCACCTCGGTAATTACCCATTCTTAGCAACTCTTTTTCACCAACCCCTTCCTCAACACTAAATCCCTGAGCGCAAACTGTTTCAGGAAAAGGTATCCATAGCATCAGGATTAAGGGTGCTGAGAACAGAAGTTGTTTGAAGAGGTGAAACATAATACTGACAGCGTATCAATGGCCCAACATTATTAGTTAAGGCTGGCCTACAATTTTAAGTGTGTTGAAGATAATTAACGACAGTTTTGGTGAAAGTTAATTGCTAGATCCTCTGACTAAATAACAATAAGTGGGAGGCATGATATTTAGTTTCTCTTTTCAAGTTTGATCGGAGAAAGATCGATGCTCTTCTCAATTTCTTGATAAGCAGATTCTTCCGGCACAAAAATGTGTTCCACGTGCATAATTGTATCCTCAACCTTGTATTGAATGCGATAATCTTTTCCGGGAGTGAGCATAATAATGTACTTTCCTGTTTTAATATTTGGCCGATAGATATCGGCCATCCGTAGAGTATCTGCATTATCATACACGTGTATTTCAATGCTCAAAATGCCTTTCTCTTCTTTCTGGACAGACAGGACACCTCTCAATACGGTGAGTGCAATTTCATCGAAGTCATAAAATTCTGCTTTATAAATATCAGAAGCTCCTAATCCCAGGTTTGTCAGAGAGGAGTAATAGGCTCTCTTTCCTTCAGAGTTCAGCGAATAGTAGCTGTCATCGGCAGTGCTATTAATGGGGTATCCCACGTTTACTGGTTGCCCACATTCACCTTTGTCATCTATTTCACTAAAAAAGATATCAAGTCCTCCTATTGTCTGATGGCCGTTAGAGCTGAAAAATAAGATGCGGCCATTGGGATGAAGAAAAGGCGTGATCTCATCATATTTAGTGTTAACCTCCGTTCCAAGGTTTTCTGCCTCTGCCCAATTCCCATTTGGCAACTTCTTGCAGCGATAGATGTCTTTGCCTCCATATCCTCCTTCTCTGTCACTTACAAAGTACAATAGCTGTCCATCAGCTGATACTGAGGAATGCGATTCCCATGATGTTCCATTCACATTCCCTGAGAGCTTCTCTGGTTCAGACCAATCGTCACCTAGCAGATAACTGTGAAACAAATCTCCATTACCATCCTTGTTCTGGTAGATGAACAATTCCTGTCCATCTGGAGATAAAGATGTGGCAACTTCTGAATTTTCCGTGTTAATCAGATTGCTTATAGGTTTGGGCTCACTCCATGAGTTGCCTTCCGAATATGATATATAAATGTCCTCTTCGTACTGGCTCTCATTGTCTTTGGCCTTCTCTTTAGCATTTATTCTCTGGGAAGAGAATATCAGCACACTTTCGTCACCAGAAACCACAGGGCCTATATCGTTGTATTCTGAGTTAATTCCATTAGTCAGGTTCTTAACATCAACATTCAATTTATTAACTATCTGAATTTTACCATACGAGCACATGGCTATATGTCTAATAATTTCGGGCTGCAGCTTATGCTTGCGCGAAAGAAGTATGGAGCAGGTTTCATAATGTCCAATTGCTTTATCAAACTTGTTAATAAGGTGATATGCCCGACCAAGATAGAAGTACGCGGTAATTGGAACGTTGTATTCTGTAGCTGAACTGGGATTATAACTTTTAGTGGTGCTTTTGATAGCTCTCTTCAAATAAACTACTGCAAGTTCAGTTTCAATTCCAGATTCGAGGTGACATCTCCCGAGTTTGTAATAGATGTTGGCGTTTCCCCGATCCAGCTCAGCGAGTTTGTTGTATGTCTCAATAGCCAAAGCATATCTCCCTGCTTCCATATATGTCCCCGCTTCTTTAAAAAGAGATTTGAAGTCAAGTGCATTGTCAGGAGGTTGAACCGGGCCAGCAAAGACCGTAATCGTAAGACCTAGGGTGATCGCAATGTTAGTTAGTGCTTTCTTCCAATTTCTCTCCAATCCAACCTGTTTCATCAGAGTATTATCTGGCAGTAACCTTCACATACTGCGATTCTTTGTAGCCTGCCCTATTTTTGATCGCATCAGTATTATAATCAGGGCCTTGTACCTTGGGCGTAATTTCAAACTTGATCATGCTGAGGTTGACTCCTTTGTTTTCCAGTGATCTGGAGAGCACCCACTTTGCCTTATTGCCCCTTTCTTCTGCCAACTTCTCATTAGTTCCGTATTTTGTAGTTGGAACCTTGGACGCACTGGCTTCAATCAAAACTACTTGTTCATAACCCTGCTTGCTATTTGCTGCAAGTTCCTCGATCATTTTCTTATAGTCTGCACCATTGGTTTCGATCATCTTCACGTTGTAGTCAAAATATTGCTTAAATGAAGATACTGTAAGCCTGGAAGTTTTGACTTGTTCATCATCTTTGAAAGTGAATGTGCCATCATCTGATTTTTGAAGAACAAACACAACCTCTTTGCCATCAATTGTTGTCAGAATCCTAACATCTGATTCTATCATAGGTCCGTCTGTGGGGTCCAGCTTAAAGATATAATTGCCCATCTCAGGGAGCTCGGAAAAAGGGAATAGACTGTCCTTATTCATCTCTCCAGTCATCACAGTAGCGCCTTCCGCATCTAGCAGTAAAAGTTTCTGTATGACTGCCTCAGTTGTTGTTGGAGGCTCCGTAATAGCAACATCAATCCCAGTGGTTGCTATTTTGCCTTCACTACTGATCATCTTGACAATTTCTGTATAAGCAGCAGGTGAGACTTCATCTATTACCTCTGTTGCAATTACCGAGTCTTCAACGAGGTAAGTAATCTCCTTTGCAGATCCTATAGGCAGAATAATGGTGTACTCTCCAGTCGCCGTGTTTGGTGAATACTCAATCATTTCCAGAGTCACCAGGTCTTTAACAACTATTTTGGATTCAAGGGCTATATCATCTTCCACCTTTACTTCCATAGTTCCAGTTAACAAGGTAAGTGGAACTGCGGTCCTGTCTGTTAGCTCAATCAGGTACAGATCTGATCGTCCGTAGCCTGCTTCGGCATTGATGGATGAATAATAAGCATGTTTTCCATCTGGTGACTCTACATAGTAAATATCATCTTTTGTGGTATTGATGGGATATCCAACATTGGCAGGTGTAGTCCAGGAACCATCATCTTTCAGGTCTGAATAGAAGATGTCATAACCTCCCATACTCTTATGTCCTTTTGAACTGAAGTACAGTCTTTTTCCATTCGGATGTATAAATGGAGCATCATCGTCTCCAGTAGTGTTAATTAGATCACCCAGATTGGTGGCTTCGGACCATCCACCCGTAGGTAATTTGGTTGCCACATATAAATCAAGCCCTCCATACTGTGTTGTATTTTTATCGCTCCGGTCGCTTGAGAAATAAATTCTTTTACCATCAGGAGTTATGGATGCATGTGTTTCCCGTGCTGAGGTATTAATGGTTGGCCCCAATCTATCTGGAAGCGTCCAGCTTTCACCCATACGATAGCTGAGGTAAATGTCACCACCACCTTCGGTATTGTAGGTAAACAACTTTTGTCCATCTGCAGACAGGCTAATCACCGCATCATGGTCAGGTGTATTGATACCGCCTCTAATCTGTTCAGGTGCTGACCATTCCCCGTCTTCATTGAAAGTAATATAGATATCCTCAAAATATCTGTTGTCAAATTCCAGGTTGTTTTCTGGCCCTGTGCTCCCTTTTCTTCTTGAGGTAAAGATCATCATTGATTCTTTAGCACTAACTATGGGAGTGTACTCCCCATATTCTGTATTGATAATTTCACCCATATTGGTGATTTTAACATTAATTGGGTTGGCCATCTGTTCTTTGGCATAGTTGCACATTTCCAATTGCTTGGCAACCTCTTCCTGCATGTAATGTTTTTTGTTGAGTATTGCAGAGTACCTGCTGTAGTTGCTGATCGCCGAATCTAGCTGATCGCTTTCATGGTAGGCTCTGGCCAATTCATAGTATGACTGTTGTGGGGTATTTTTTTCAGTAAATGAGAGGTCATCATAGTTCCTGGTTGCTTTCTTGACAGCCTTCAATAAATACGGAATAGCTAAAGCTTTATCATCCGCAAATCTATTATAGCTGTACCCGATCCTGTATTGTATATTTGCATTGTCCGGTTCCAATTTTTCTGCCTCTAAATATACGGGCACTGCCAGGTTAAAACTTTCATATTCCATATGATACCCTCCTTCCGTGAATAATTCACGGAAACTTTTTGGTTTATCAGGGTTGTCATCCTGAGAATAGGTAGGCGTAGTAGACAATAACATCACCAGCACCAGCACTGCTGCGGTTATGCACAAAGAAGCAGGTGCGTTATATTTGATAATTGGTGATTTCATGCTTATAAGTTATTTTTTTACAGAATAGGTTTTCCGTAAATACATTATGCGGAATCGCGAATAAAGGTATAAAAAGTAACCTGATTTCACTCCCCTAATTCAAGAACTTTTAATTCTACACGACGGTTCTTAGCCATTGCTTCAGTATCCTCGTTGCCTTCATCGTCTAAATTACTCGAAATCGGTTGTGTTTCTCCATATCCTTTTGCGATAATTCTATTTGCTGAAATTCCACGATTGACTATTTCGCTAACCACTGCCTGGGCCCTGTCCGTGGAGAGTTTCATATTGTAATCATGCTCCCCTTTTGAATCAGTATGTCCGGAGATTTCTACGACCAGGTCAGGCATGTCTTGCATTAACTCAAACAACTTATTCAATTCTAGCTTTGAAGCTTCTAATATCAAGGTTTCATCATGTGCAAAGAACAGATGTTCCAGAACAATACTTTTTCCTACTTTAATAGTGGTTAGCTCAACAGGTTTATTAATTTCAGCATATGCTGAATTTCTCTCGATATACAGTTGTTCAGTATGGTACATGTGGCCATCCGCCTTAAAGGAGATATCGTAATTCCTTCCTTGAGGAAGTATCAGAAGGTATTTGCCTGTGCTTGAATTAGGGCTATAAATTCCATAAACCTCTCCAGTTTCATTATCGATAACTATAATTTCAGCCAGCCCAGGCACATTGCCAAGTTGATCAGCAACTACACCAGAAAGCACCGTCAGTTTCTTGTCTTCAGCTTCAGGCATGCTGATCATGTAGATATCTTGTTGACCAAATCCTCCCCGCTTATTGGCTGCGTAGTATGCTCGCTTTCCATCCGGAGAAGTAATGTAGAATATATCATCATCAGCGGTGTTTATAGGGTAGCCAATGTTCTCTGGCTTTGTCCAATTCCCTTCTTCACTGCGTTCCGATGAGAAAATATCAAATCCTCCCATGCTCTTGTGGCCATTAGAGCTAAACAGCAGTTGAACTCCATCAGGATGGAAGAAGGGTGCATCTTCGTCATAAGGAGTATTTATCATATGCCCAAGGTTGGTGGCCAGGCTCCATTCCCCATTGGGGAGCATCCTGCATGAATAAATATCGCGACCTCCAAAACCTCCATCTCTATCGCTCACGAAGAACAATGTTCTTCCATCAGCACTGATAACCGCATTTGTCTCCCACGCTTCACTATTAACACTTGGCCCCATCTTCATTGGTTTTGACCAGGAATCTCCCATAAGCTCACTTCGATAAATATTGCCATTTCCATCGTCATCTTTATAGATAAAAAGTATCTGGCCGTCTACCGACAGGCCAATAGTCGCTTCATGGCCAGGAGTATTGATGTTAGTATCGATGGGATAAACCGCTTGCCAGACTCCGGCTTCTTTCTCCGAGACATATATATCTTCATAGAACTTGCCGTCTTCAGTGATTAGTTTTCCCGTACCCTCTTTTCTGCGGGAGGTGAACATCAATACTCCTTCATCACCGGCTATTACAGGACTGTGCTCTGCAGCTGTACTGTTAATTGCTGATCCCAGATTAGTGATAATAACATTTAGAGGGTTCGCCATAACTTCCCTTGCGTTTTTGCACATTTTAATTTGATGATTTATCTCGGAAATTTCATCCGTGTTTTTCTCATCCAGGTATTTTCTAAATTGTCCGTAAACAGCTATAGACGTATCCAGCTGATAATTCAGGTGATATGCGTGTGCCAGATCGCGCAATGCCTGTGGGGGCGCATTTCTTTCTGTATGCTCGTCATAGAAATAGTTACTGGAGATGTGTTCACAAGCACTTTCCAGGAAAGGTATGCCTTCGCTTTTTTTGTCGCCTTCATGGATGAAGCACAGGCCGATCTTCCACTTGATATTGAAATTCAAAGAGTCCATATCGTTTAGCTCGAAGTAAACCTTTAGGGCTTCATGGTAGTTCTCTGATAATAATAGGTTCTCAGCAACAAAAAACTTCTGTTTAAAAACCTTGTTGGATTTTTTGTCCAACTGACCAAGAGAGCCATTTAGGAACAACAGCACGTAAGCAAATGTTAGAAGAAGACGGGATCCCATTATTGGTTCTTAAAAGGACAATCAAATTTCTCTTTTCACGTCAAATTGCTCCAAATAATCGGCCACCTTTCGCAAGAACCTGCCTCCAAGCGCACCATCTACCACCCGATGATCATATGAGAGGGAAAGAAAGATCATATGCCTAATACCAATAGTATCTCCATCCGGAGATTCTATTACGACTGGTTTTTTCTGTATGATTCCTGTTGCCATGATGGCCACCTGAGGCTGATTGATAATTGGTGTGCCCATGACATTGCCAAAAGAGCCTACATTGGTTAGCGTAAATGTCCCATTCTGAATATCATCTGGACCCAATTTATTGTCCCTGGCTCTTTGGGCCAGGTCGTTTACTGCTTTGGTGACCCCGAATAAGTTCATCCTGTCAGCATTCTTGATAACGGGCACGATCAAGTTGCCTGATGGTAGTGCTACCGCCAGACCAATGTTGATGTTCTTTTTTACAATAATATTCGTTCCGTCGACTGTTACATTAATCATTGGGAAATCCCTAATAGCTCTTGATATCGCCTCTACGAATATTGGCGTAAATGTAATTTTTTCACCTTCCCTTTCAAGGAAATCATCCTTCATGGAATTCCGCCATTGGACCATTGCGGATACATCCGCCTCTACAAATGAGGTTACATGTGGCGAAGTATGCTTGGATTTAACCATATGTTCAGCAATGAGCTTTCTCATTCTGTCCATTTCAATGATCTCATCCTGACCTGATTGTACAATAGGTGAAGGCAATGGGCTCACTGAAGCGGTCGTTTTGGATGATACCGTAGGCGGTTGCGCCTGAGGTTCTGTTGGCACTGTGTCAGTCGTAGTGTTTTGAGTCGTGCCACGCGTATTGATGTAGGAAAGAATATCATCCTTGGTAACTCTTCCATTTTGTCCTTTACCTGAAAGTCGCTCTAGCTCTGCTATGGTCACATTTTCTTGTTCCGCTATTTTTCTGACAAGTGGAGAGAAAAACCTGCCTTTATGAAATCGTGGCGCTTCTGAGCCCATAGCACTGGCAGCTGCAGGTGTACTTGCAATAGACGGATTTGTTTCAATAGTTGGTGTTGGTATTGATGCAGGTTGTGCCGGCGGAGGCGTTGCTACCTCATCAACTGGTGTTGCTGAAGTTGTTTTTGGAGTTGCGGTTGGTTCAGCATCTGGAGTAACAGGCGCATTAGGAAGTTCTCCCGCTTCACCAATTATCGCAATAGCGGCTCCCACTGCTATCGTATCTCCCTCGGCACATAAAATCTTTAGAAGAATACCGGCTACCGGTGCAGGAATTTCTGAATCAACCTTGTCAGTGGCAATTTCAACTACCGATTGATCTGCATTAACTGTATCGCCCTCTGCCACCAGCCATTTGGTGATCGTTGCTTCCGCAACACTTTCACCCATCTTAGGCAATATTAGTTCTGTCTGTGGCACTTTATGAGTCCATTTTATGGTCAGCCAAAGGTAAAATATTTCAGGTAGAAAACGATAGTGTCAGAGCTAAAAACGGAAGGTGGGCCTGTACTATTTACGGCCTAAGTGTTTCATTCCCCGCCAGATAATCAGA
>Ga0302119_10000388_pt1 | contig 19608 bp, 16 predicted proteins | sample AG5_Tmax_MG_FD_203114 | JGI IMG/M metagenome (GOLD analysis project Ga0302119, IMG submission 203114) | Marine microbial communities from Western Arctic Ocean, Canada - AG5_Tmax | ecosystem: Environmental > Aquatic > Marine > Oceanic | place: Canada: Western Arctic Ocean | collected 2017-10-01 | reverse complement strand
TATTTTGAGATAAAATGTCCGAAACCGACGGGAAGGCATCCTGAACTAGTAATCCTTCGTTACCATTATTTTGAGTAATCCATCCTGAACCACTAACATCGCCCTTAGATACGAAAATACCTGCCCCAGGTGATTCAGAAACGGTTAGATTTTGGATTGATGGGCCACCATTATTACTACTACGCATGAATAATCCTGCTCGCTCATTTGTACCTCCTATTAGTGCACCTGACTGCCTAATTGTAGTGTTAATGAAACTCGTAGATGGGTCTGTCATGTACATTTTCACGCCGTTTATTGTATTGTCATGGATATTCACATCTTCAAACCAACCACCACTAGTATTGAGGAAAACAGTACCATACGCTAAACCTGGGGATGATGAATTCGGCCCGCCTGTCCCAAACACTTCCAAATTATGGAATCGGCCCATCATGTAGGTTGAATAGTTGGAACGGTCCGATTTAGTCATCATCACTGCTGAATATTGTGAATCTCCAACTACTACATTTCTAAAAACAGGCCGAGTGATTAGACTATCAGTAGCATGAAGAACATAAATCCCATTATCGCATTTTGAAATAATGACATCTTCAATCAATGGTAAAGAGTCTTCAACAAATATTGCAGCTGAAATATTCATTGTTGCTCCACCAACATTAGTGACGTTTACACCACGAATGACGCCACCACTATTCCCCCAATATGAGATTGCACGAGTGATTTGATTGGTGAAATTCACATCTTCAACAAATGGTGCAGAATTAGCGCCGATAGAGAGTCCAATTCCATAACGCCAATTGGTCAAACTTCCATGTACATCTTGACCACCCCCTGCGAAGGTAGTCCGGCGAATAACGGGATTTGCCCAATCAAACAAATCAATTGCAACTAAGTCAACATTGTTGAATAATCCGTCTTCAATGACTGGATCACTGTTGTATATCGTAATGCCAAATTGTGCATCATTGAAGGTGACATTCCGTAGAGATGAGCCTCTATTACGACTACTTGAATTGAATTGAAATCCATTGTGCCATGTGAATCCTGATTGGACTTGAAATGTAATCGGGTCTGCTGCAGTACCATCTGCTACGACTTTCCCATCAACATAAATTCGAACACCTGGGCCCATTTGTATGGTTGTACCAGCATAGATACGTAATTCATCACCTGCTGCAACTGTGAAATCATTGTTGACATCCATTGTGCCTGACCAAATTATTAGTGCCTTTGAGGAGGTCTGCAGGGATTCATCATCGGAAACTAATTGTGAATTTTCAACAACAGGTAAAACAGATACAAGTGATGAGAGTGTCATCATTATAGTGAAGACTATTGCGGTGCTCACACCTCTGTCCATACTAAGACCCCTGTCCGAGAAACACCTTTGATGATTCCCCTCTTCTGTAACTGCGGTGAGTCACGAGAATGTTTGGGTGCTTCCACATATTTTCTGAAATCATTAACATTATTAATACAAAGAAAACATCATTTGTTTGCAAATAATTTGCAGCAATATAGTTGTTCAATCTACTTCAACTACGGTGAATGGAATCCCACGTTCCTCCACCATCTCAATTACAACTCTAGTCCACTTACTTGTAGGTGAAGGAAAGGCAATGAGATGTGTTGCTGCATCAAGTAATTGATGAGTAAGAGATGTTGGTGCTTCGCGACGTCCTGTATCCTCCAATCCCTCTCTTGGTATACCCCATTCTTCATTGAACACTACGTGTGGAACATTGTTATTCACAGCCCATCTTTCGGCTAGATAATCTACTCCACTAGCACCACCTGTGATAACTAAATCTGGATGTGCTTCGTTCCGGGTCCATTCTTCAATCGCTTCTTCCACAATGGAGAAATCATAAAATCTGCTTGAACCCACTATTACGAGATTAATTATTCTACCATCTTCGTTCAAATCCTTGCCACCGAGGCGGCCGAGCACATCGCGCCCCGATTCTCCCATCATTTTGCCAAATAGAGGTTCGTGGAAATAAACCCATGTATGGGACTAGGAGATTATGAACAAAAAAAAACGTTCTCAAAAGGCAACTTATACTAACAGATGAGATTATGATGGGGTGGTCAGTCGGCGGCAAACATGGAGACCGCGTTCATCCTTCTAAAAACCGAGCCGGCCCGAGAAAGAGAGGTGTATTCAGCACTGATAGAAGTTCCTGAAGTGATTGAAACCCACGCCCTATATGGAGAATATGATTTACTCGCAATGGTGGAATGTGAGACCTCAAAAAATTTGACATCTATTCTCATGGAAAAATTACGCCGGATTGAAGGTGTCCGTGAGACTGAAACCCTAATTGCGGTGGATTATTGAGGTGACAAAATGGCCGTAGGATTTGTTCTAATAGTAACAAAAGCAGGGTTTGAGCGAAAAGTTCGCTCGGCACTTGATGGCATTGAACTCGTCACTGGACGCTGGGGTGTATTCGGCGAATTTGACATAATCACCAAGGTTGAAGCTGATGATGATGCTGCGCTAACTCGCTGTATTGTTGAAAAAATCCGCACCATTGAGGGAATTAGCGAAACTCGTACTCTGATTGGTGCAGAAATCTAAGAATCATGTAAATGGTAATGTATTCTTTTTGCCAATTCCTTTCCAATTCCAGGAGCTTGGCGAAGATCCACTACGCTAGCATGGTCTATGCCTTTTCTTCCACCAAAATGCCTGAGAAGTGCCTGCAATTTTTTGGCACCCAGCCCTTCAACCTCTTCTAATGGGTCAAGCAAAGCGGTTTTACCTCTTCTTTTCCTGTGGAACTTATTGACAAAACGGTGAGCCTCATCGCGAGCATAGACTAGTAATCTACCTCTCCTATCAAGCACCATTGGAGTATGGCCATTCCGGTACAATGTCTCTTCTTTTTTGGCTAATGCAGCAAGTGGGATACGCTCTTTCAAACCATGTTTTTCAAGCAAGTCTGAAATTGTTGAAAGATGAGTTTGACCACCGTCTATTAGTAGTAAATCTGGCCATTCTTCTTGCCGTTTCAACCACCTATCAACCACCTCTCTCATCATCCTGAGGTCGTCAAAAACTTGGCCTTTAACACGGTATGTCCGATACTTTTTTTTGTCCGGTCTACCACCACGCAGTGTCACACATGCACCTACTTTTTCTGACCCTTGTAATTGTGCCATATCAAAGCAAACTACGACATCCAATGAATCCATACCTAGGTACTCTGCCGCTTCTATCGCCGAGCGATTCTCAAGATTCCCAGCGGCTCGTTTATCAAGGGCTCTTTCAACCTGCATTTCCGCATTTTGGTCCGCTAATGCTCTGAGAGTTGCCAACTCACCACGGATTGGTACTCTAACTTCAACTGCACCATTTCGTCTCTCTTTTAGCCAGTCTTCTAGTTGCTGCCCGATAGGTGTAGGAATGAGAATTTTAGCTGGTGGACGACGCGAATGATAGTGTTCTGATAAGATGAGGCTGATAGATTCAGAAACATCACCCCTGTGCAACAGAGGATAGTGGGTTTTTCCTGTAACCACTCCTTGTTTTGCGTGCAAAAAAACCACTGCACCAAGATCACCACGGCTACCAAAGCCAATTGCGTCTATATCTTGATAAAATCTGCTTGAAACTACTTTTTGTGAAAGTGTTCTCTGGACTGATGCGATTAAATCTCGACTTCTTGCTGCCTCTTCAAATTGCATTCGTTCACTTGCCAAATCCATCTCTTCTTGCAAGGTGGTTAGTAGAGAAGCAGCATTTCCTTCCATAACTTGAGTAACAGCCTCAACTTGTTGATCATAACCTGTTGCATCAATACAAGGAGCGGAACACAATCCAATGTGCATTGCTAAACAACCCTGCGGAAGCAGACTTGGACAATCTCTAACCCCAAATTGTCGCCTCAAAAGTTGGATAACTCGTTTTGCAGCTCCTGCATCGGGAAATGGCCCCCAAAGTCTCGAATTTTCAGGGGGGTGACGAGTGTAAATGATACGCGGGACTTCATCATCTGTGATAGCGATGAATGGATATGACTTATCATCGGTCATCAATGAATTGTATTTTGGTTTGTGGCTACGAATCAGTTCACGCTCTAGCGTTAATGCTTCACGCGGATTTGGTGTCACAATGCAATCAACATTGTCAGCCTCCTCAACCATTTTAGGAATCATGCTGCGGTCTGGATTACTTGCAAAATAAGACTTCACCCGTTCTTTTAATACGGTTGCTTTACCAACATATAACACTCTTCCATCAGCACGTTTGAAGAGATATACACCCGGCTTTGAGGGCAGATGCAACTTCGATGCATCCACTGACATCATACAATCGGGGAAGGTGAAGGGCAATGAACCCACGCCTCGCCTCACGCAATATGCTCAGCGAGGCGCAGACTAGACTACTGCGGCTTCTAGCCACATTCCAAGACACCTTGGAGGATGCTTGGGATGTTCCCCGTGAACTTTCTCTTCCCGGTTTAGCAGAACGATTAGGAGTAGTCCGCTCAGCGCTAAACCCACCCATCGCTTCACTTGAGAAAGGCAAATTTGTACACACTCGGAAAGCCCATGTGATTGGTGGTGGGCACCGTAAACGAACGGTCATTCACATTACTGAAAAAGGCCGAAAAGTTGCTGCGGAATTTGAACCAGAAGAACAGATTGAACGGGTTGGCGAATTTCAAGGAAAAATGCCCGCACTCACAGATATTCACGGTAGGAAGGACTTGCTACTTGATGTGATGAATGGTCTTGAAAATGGTGCTACACTACAAGTTGTTGGGCTTCCAGGAATAGGTAAAACCTCACTGCTAAGAGTGTTAGCAGAAAATGCACTTTCTGATGCCTGGAATGTGAATTGGGTGACCATGCAATCTTTCCATGACGTTGGCAAGTTATCGTCTGAATTACTGTCTCTTGGAGACGGGCCTAAAGACGTTGAAGCAGCGTTTTCAGAGGTGCTTGATATCGCTAAAAATACCTTATTCGTGGTTGATGAATTACAGGCAGTGCACGAGCGACACAAAGCCGAGGTGATGGCGTTGATTTCTTTGCTAGCAGAGAGTGACGCTGTCACGCTTGCTATCGGTTGTCGCGCTCCTACGCCGATTGAAACTGGAACTGTGTACAAGATTGACGAAATTTCAGAAGATGATGCTAGAAAGTTACTTCCTGAAGACTTAGAAGATTCTGTTGCCCAACAGGTAATTAGTGGTCTTGGCGGCCATCCGTTGGCACTGAAACTATGGCAGCCTGGCCATTCGCTTCCAGAAGCAGATGACCGGATTCAGGAATTTATTCGCACTGATGTTGTAGAAAAACTACCAAACGAAGAAATTACTACTCTAGATGAATTGGCTGCCTCACCGTTACCTATTTTGGCAGACCAAATGTCGAATGATGAGGGGGTTGAACCACTTGATGAGGCGGCATTGTTGCGATGGAATGGAGAGGCACTTGAACTTCAACACCTAGTCAGGAATGTTCGTCGCACCATGTGGAGTGATGATGAAGCAAGGAAGATTCATTCTTCCGCAGCAAAATATTGGGCTCAAAGAATTGAACCCGAAGCAAGAGTACATGAGGCGCACCACAGAGTTCAAGCAGCAGATTCAGAATCAGAGGATGAAGTTTCTAACTCTCTTGAAGATGGGATTCAAGATATGTTAACAATAGATTCCGCTGCTACGGCTGCAATTATTTCAGATGCTATCCGAATTCTCCCCAATGCCAATCGTTTACGCTTACTATCTGCCAAAGTTGCAATTGAGAGAGGTGAAGGAGAACTCGCAGAAAAGGAATTGAGTCAATGCGATAAAGGCATACAAAAAGAAGCACAATGGCGGTTACTGAGCGCCCGTATCAAGAGATTAGGTGGCAAATTTGATGAAGCAAACAAAGAGGAGCAGTTAGTTTTAGAAGAAGCAGATCCAACTCTAGCATCAAAAATCCGGCTAAATCGTTTAATCCTTGGATTAGAAGATAGGCTACCTGGTACAACGGAAGAAAAAACCCGTGACGCTGTTGAAAAGGGGATTTCAGAAGTAGACCTCTCGGCTCTGACTGCAAATAATCGCAAAGCGGCTTTAGTCACAATTGCTGCAATACGCCATTCACTGGCTTTAGAAGCTGGAGATCCTGGAGTGGCAGCAAAAATACGTACTGATTTAGCAACTACTGCAAGCCCACATGACCCATTAATTGAGGAAATGTCTGCCCGTGCAGCCTTGGTCTTTGGAGGTGACCTAACTAGGGTAAGGAGCCTTATTTCAAGAACCAGTAACCCACTCAGAAGATGCGCACTTGGACTTCTCTTGGTCAACCACGCTCACCAACAAAATGACTCCAATATTGCTGAAATATTGGCTACAGTTGAACATCCACCTGATATGGGCACGACTACCGCTAGACGTCTATCAGCACAACACTGGTACTGGCGTGGATTAGTTGATTCTGGCCAGAGAGTAAAATGTTGGCAAGAGGCATTGCATCGTTTTGGCATGGCTGAATGCGCGAATGCTTACATCCAATTACAACACAAACTGCATGATGCTATCCGCCTTATCTAATAGATTCTAATATTGTCTTAGATTCACCAGTTCTCATCATCTAAATTGAGACCAGCCGTCCAATCAACGTCAGCACCACTTCCTGCCCCACTACCTCCACCAACTGCCGCCATGGGTGAAACCCCTAACAATTCTCTCTCAACTTCATGAGTATTTGACCTAACTGAACGCACCTGAATTAGTTTCTCTTCCTTCGCTGCGCGCTTTCGCTTCTTACGTTTTGAGCGTAGGTAAAATAATAAGAAAATGACCACCAAAAGACCAATCAAATATGGTAATAACTCTTGAATTAAAAAGCCGTAGCCAACTGTGAATTGGAGACTGATTTCATCGCTTTGACCAAAATCACAATTGTTAGTATCTTCACCAACACAGAGCGGCACGCGATACAAAATATGCTGGCGATTGCCATCAACGGTATCCTGCTCGTCTCTGCCTAATGATGAGGTGAACTCCAACTCCAAACCTGTTGGCATAGTTAACTCAATAACCACTGCAGGACGGATATCCAAATCGTGGTCATTGTTTGAGTTACCATCCATATCAGAGTCCGTTCCACTATCAATATCCTCCACCATGAATAGTGGTGAAACATCTTCAATTACTGGCTCAGGAGGTAATGTAATAACCCCATCAGATTCCTTTGCATTTCTAATATCTAATACATCTAACATTCCGTTCATTAATGATGGGATTGCACCCTGTATTGAGGCTGTTTTGATAGTGATTCCACCATCAAGATATTTTGCTCTGATTATGGTTTTATCTAATTGAAGTGTGAATTTTATTGGTTTGTCATCATTAATAATGCCGTTATACGGTCTTTCCATCCTATCAACTGAAGCCGAAAAGTGAAGGCTGGAAAGGTCAACAGTCAATTGATCATCAGATTGTTGCATACTGGACATTTCATCATTCAACATATCAGCAAGCGAATTTGCAAATGCTTGCAAACCATCATTTGAAAGTTCAAGCTGATGTATTTCGTTTCCTAAAGGGACATCAATTGTTTTTCCAACCAATCCATTTAGACCGCCATCCTGCTCATCACCGTATGCAACTATGTGGCGGATTAAATCTGAAGGAATTGTTTTGATATCTACGCCATAATCATCAATCAAAACTTGTGGGACTTCAATTCTATACAACTCAATTGAAACCTCTCCTTCTACAACCAGTTCAATTTCTTGACTCCACTCATGTATCTCAAATTCTGGCAGATTGAGCGAAGCATGAATTTGGATACATGAACGCCACTCAGATTTACAAATTAAATCGGGACTTGAATCACTACATACTGCTGAAACATCACAAATGGGATCACTCCATCGACGATGATACGGATTAGGTCCCGTTATCGCCAAAGGAACATCCCCCCCACCTTCACTTGAAGCTGTAAGAGTGATTGAACGTGGGTCGCCAACATCAGAAGCAATCCAATCAGGCAGCAAAACCGTGACTTCAATTTCAGTTGGTGGTAACCAATCTGGGAGGCTCTCGGAAATAAACGAAGTGTCCAACTGATGTTGATATACAAGCACAGAAAGTAATGCAGAAATGTCTTCTTGGGGTATTGAAGTGACATTTTCTAGCCCCGATTTCCCTGAAATAAGAGTGATCAGTTTCTCTAGAGGGTCGGCTGAAAATGGTTCGCTTGAAGTGACCATAGTGACAGGAAAAGACCCATCCATCGCACTACTTCCACTCAGACAATGGGTGACTGGCACCAGTTCAGCACAAGTAAAACTGGGCGTGTGAGTGAAATTCAATCCTCCCGAAGCATCTGGTTGTTTCCAAGTTACAGGGTTCATCGCGATTTCTGTTTCAGAAGCGCTCAAAACTGCTGACTCAAGGTCTCCTAATGGAATCATATCAGAAAAATCGTCCAAACTTAGTAACCCATATTCATGAGCCATCCGGATTCCATCACTAGTAATCCAAGGCAATTCGATATTACCATTGCCAAGAGAAAATCCCCAATCATCTAATACTGATTTTGGTAGATAATGAATATCCATTTCAGCACTAAGACTGCTATGTGTTGCATCTCTAAGATCAACCTCTGCATATATTGAAATCCCATGGTCTACATTTTGGTCAATAGAAACGGAATTAGTTGTGCCGTTTCGAAAAATGCTAGTGATTGAAGCATTTGTCAGTGTATTTCCATCCCCTAGAACACTAAAACCATCAGTAACCCATGAACCAGAATTGTACTGAACACTTCCTTGCTGATGGGGAACTAAAGTACCACCTCCACCAACTGATGAGAATGTAGCGTAATTTGGTGGGATTAGCTCAAATGTAGAGCGATGCCCTGCTCTAGAAACTAAAGTGAAGTTGGAGGTCACTGATGCACCCATCGTAAGCAATCCTTGGAATGCTCTTTCCACATCAATTGTTGAACCGGTAACCCCTAGAATGTCTGAGTCAACTTGGATTTGTGCTACCGACCGTAAGCACAATGGTGGATGGAATGCATTATTGGGCAATCCTAGAACTTCGTCTATTGAATCTTCATTCATATCGTCAGTACATTGGATATTCTGACCCTCAATCGTCACCTGATTGACGATTTGGCTCTCTACTTCAGCAGAGCCACCATAGGTGTCATTGACTAAATTTTCAACTGCACCTGAAAACTCATTGAGAATGAGTTGTCGCACCTGTAAACCTGAGTTAGTAGTATAACCGAGATAATTACGAATATAATCTACAGGTGCGCCGCTGTTATTCCCATCAAAACCACCCCCTAAATCCATATCTTGAAGACCAATGGCTGCACGATTAAATTCATGCATTTCCCATTCAAGAGTCATGGTGATAGATGTTGTATTGTGCATCTCAAACAGATAATTAGAACGCACCCATTCGTTGGACTGAGTCAAATCATGAGCGAAATTATAATCATCGCAAATCCCTGTCCCATTATTCCAAGTTCCACAATAAGTATTGGTCACTTCAGGAGTCCCTGGAGGTGGTTCAGCAAGAGCGGGTAGTGATGACAGTAATGGGGCAATCAAAAGAGCGAAGAGCACCTGTTTTCTAGAATATTGATTCGGCTTCACGTACCCCATCACCCCTCACCTGTAGTCACATAGTAACTCTCTGTTCATTTAATTTGGTTCCCCCGACACGAGCAAATTGCAGGAGGGCCTTTCAGGGTGTCAAGGCGTCAAGAAAAACAAACACCTCATTCATTATTGATGGATAAGTTAGGAAATTACCTTTGCCAAAGTGGAGCAGAAAATGAATTGCTGAAGGCTGTCCCATCAAAATGGGAAAAACATGGAGATCTCATCCTGCTCCCAACTAATTCTTTCACCGGTTGGGAGGACTTATCAGGGGCGGAACTATGGGGAATAGTTGCTAACTCATTAGGCGGGAAAAGACTGGGAATAAAAGGTGAAATTTCTGGTTCTGAACGCAGACCTGATGTCAAACTGCTTTTGGGTAAAGATGGATGGGTGTCTCACAAAGAACACGGAATTGAGTACTCATTTGATGTCAAAAAATCAATGTTTTCTGCTGGCAATCTGCCGGAAAGAGGAAGATTGGGTGAACTTGATTGTGAAGGTGATATAATTCTAGATTTGTATGCAGGAATTGGATACTACACATTGCCGTTGCTAGTACGCGCTGGAGCAGCACATGTACACGCCTGTGAATGGTCAGAAGATGCTGTTTTTGCACTGAATCATAATTTGGCGGGCAATGGGGTAAGTGAAAACTGCACTGTTCATGTTGGTGATAATCAAATTTCATTCAGTGGCGGCGGCAGTGCAGCAGCTGTAATCGGCACCTGTGACCGTGTAATTCTCGGCCTCCTACCATCATCAGAAGACGGTTGGCCACTAGCCCTTTCAGCCCTCAAACCAGAAGGCGGAATTCTACATCTCCATGGCAATGCACAGGGTGGAAAGGAGATTGAATGGGCTGAAAAAATTGCATCTGATTTAGCAAGCATGAGTGACCGGAAAGCCACCGTAAAACATCTGGTCAAAGTAAAGTGGTACGCACCACACATTCGCCATTGTGTTGCTGACATCCAAATCAGTTGAGGCTTTTCGGAAATGACCAAACCAGTCAAGCGTTAGGCTCATGGCATAGCCATGACTCCGGTTTTCTATGAGTGAGCCGTTGGATGCCGATTTAGTCGGCCCTTCAGCCACTGAAGCATCCATTACTGAAATAGAGGAGGCAAGCCGCGAAAAACAGCAGTTGAATATCGCTGTAGGGGCAACCGCAGTTATCATCGTGATATTCATGATACTTGCATCAGTTTGGGGAACTGTCGCCTCAATGGGCGGAGGATATGGTCCAAATGGGCAATGGGAGTGGTGGGAGGTTCCCCTTGAGGACCGTCACACAATGGGTCTGAATGTTACTGGTGAGCGCTCTGTACTTCCTGAAGCAGGACCCTACAACTGGAGTGGGCCCACCGAACATTTTGTTGAAGTCAACCTTCCAGCTTCTGAACAAGATGCTGGTTTCCCAGGCCCTGCACTTATGCACGTCGCATTGTGGATGCCTAATGTTCCAAACGGAACAACAGTTCCAGTAATTGCTACTGTCCACCCCTACTATGACTTCGGAGGTGAAGGACTTCCCGGAGCCGGTGATGATTCCAACCCAAACACCGTTCCAGACGGCGGAATTGGTCAGTGGGTGTTAGACCAATTTGTTCCATACGGTTATGCACTGGCTCAAATTTCCACTTTTGGAACTGGTAAATCAACTCATTGCCAAGACGTCAAAGGACTTGGTGAACAAACCGGAATCCAAGCCGCTGTCCATTGGTTAGGTGAACAAGAATGGAGTAATGGAAACGTTGGACTGATGGGTAAATCATACGCTGGAACCACTAACTGGGAAGCGGCACAAAACCCATCCCCACACCTCAAAACTATCGTGCCAATATCGGGATCGATTGGAGTCCAACAGATGTTCTATCGCAATGGATCCTCAGAATCAAGGGCAATGGCTTACGATGTTCTCTACGAGGGAGCAACAACAGATGCTACCGAAGATGACTTGCGAATGTGCAGTGATGATGTGATAGGTCCAATTTCGCCTTTCACAACCTGGGCTGGAGCCGGATTTGGTGGGGATGAATGGAATGATTACTGGGATGAACGATACCACCTCCAAGATGTGCTTGATAATTACCAAGGTAGCGTGTATCTAGTATGGGGTTTACAAGACTGGAATGTCGACCCATACCACGCTTATCCAGCATTTGAAAAACTAAACGAGGCGGGGATTCACACCGCGGCAATTTCTGGTCAATGGGCCCACAACTACCCAGACCAACCCGATAGGCACTCAACATTGGAGAGTGGATATGGGGCAGAGGCTTACCCCAACATGAGTCGTATGGATTGGGCGATTGAACTGTTCAATTGGTTCAATTACTACCTCAAGGGCATGGGGGATGAACCAGGAGCGGTAGTACAAATTCAGACTAATGATGGGCACTGGCACGTAGAGGATACTTGGCCACCTGAGGATATAGCGTGGATTGGACATGAACTAAATGCATGGGATGGAGGTATGTCAGGAACCATATCAGCAACTAGTTCAATGACTATCACTAGCCCTGTATTAGCAGAAGATGTGCATATATCCGGGCTTCCAACACTGCATTTTGATGTGCGTACAATATATTGCGGAGGGGGCCAAATTTTCGCCACAATGTACGATGGAACAAATGGCTTACGTTTAGGTCATGCTACTATGGATGTTCGTTATCGAGATGGCGGATATGAATCACAATTCACAACCCCTGGAACAACCTACAGAATGTTGATGGAATTCAATCCGATGGATGTAAGAATACCTGCGGGACATACTATCCAGTTAGTACTCACTGAATCAGGAGAAGATTACCTGCCATCACCCTGTGCAACCAGTGGACTAGCTATTGTCGCAGGAATGCAAACTCTAGGACTACCGGTAATTGACCGGCCTACAGGGGACCCACATTGGTTCACTGTTCCACAATTAGAAGTTGGTGACGATGCGTAAGTCACTCCTCTGAGTCATTTTCATTTACTTCATATCTCTCAAACCAGCGATTATCAAGATCATTCTCCTTGATTTCAATTACATTTCTTAAGATAATACCGTGATGAGCCTGTAACTTTCTACCACGCATTGCTTCACCAACTTCAAACTCAATTTCTCTCAATTTTGTTAAGTCTTGTATATCTTTGAGTTCTTCATCAAATCTATTGAATGTTCTATGTCTATAATACCAGATTCCAAAATAAATCGGAACAAGTCCGATTGGAATAATTAATTCAGAACTAAGAGCGGAAAGTAACCAAGATAGTGAAAACTCAGTACCATCGTTACGATATTCGGTTACAAAACCTGCGCCAGACACATAAAACCATCCTGTAGAACCTCCATACATTGTAAACGGAGTCATGCTTTCATCAAAGGTATCAGAACCCCGTTCTAATTCGATTTGATCTGACCAACCATCGTTGTCATCATCATCATCAAGTACATCAGGAACCGTGTCCCAATCAAAATCTGGAGGAACATCTTCGGGGTTGAATATATCGTACTTCTTAAGGGCTGTAGAAGAGGCTAACTCCAAATCATTGGTAATGCCATCCCCATCTATATCATCGTCAAGTGTATCAGGGATTCCATCTCCATCCGTATCGTAGCACCCATTCATATGACGGTTTGAAAAACCCTCTGTATTGGGGCAATCATCAGATATATTCAGACCTGGTTGATCTGCATAACCATCTCCATCTGAATCTGACCATGCATCGGGATTATCAGGATATATATCTTCTTCATCATTGATACCATCCCCATCTGAATCATCCTGAGCATGAGCAATTGGTGATGTGAAAAGGAGGAGGGAAAGAAAAATACAGAACCATACTGTAACTCTATTCATAATTTTTCGAATCCGCCCTTTCTTATGAATCAATAAGGACAACCGTTTATTGTTGACATTTATATACGTCACATTTTATCCCTAGAATATGCAGAAGGAATTGGTCGCTGCCGCGGTTGCCATTTGCCTCCTTTCTCTTGCATGGTTTGGTGGATTATTTGGGGGTGATGTGGATGATTTTTTGGGGGAATCAGACCTAGAACCGTTTCCCTTATTCTCAACTGTTGCAGATGATGGATTAACCTATTCTAACAGCGACTATGAGGGGGCCCCATACATCGTAATTTTCTCTGCCGAATGGTGTGATTCACCCTGTCATTCAACAATGCACGCAATTAATTCAACTTTGAATGGCCCTCCAATTATGGTGTTTAGTACAGATCCTGCTGATAGCCCTCAAGGAATCAACCTTACAGAATGGCATGATAGGTCAAACTCATATGATGACGATGGTGATGATTTGGGGCAAACTTTGGATTTCCCGTTCGCCAAGGGAATTGAGCAAGCTGAAGAGATAAAAATCAGTTCTAGGCCATCGATTGTCTTCGTCAACTCAGAAGGAGGAATCGTGAACATTCACAAGGGTGGGCTTTCTGATAGTGAAGTAATTACCTCAAATTGGGAATCTGCTGGCGGAACCCTTTGAAATACTATTATTAGGCACTTTAGTAATTGTAAATCCCATCCCATATTTCATCCAAACGTGCCAATGCTGCATCTGGTTCTAGCACAGTAATCCGTCTCTCGGTAGCCAATGAATTTTCACTATCACTCTCAACCCCCTCACGGTTCAATAACCCTAGTTCAAGCAATTTGTTTAGTGCATCATCAACCTCAAAATCAACTACTGCACCATGCTTTGCTAACCATTTTTCAATTCGTTCATCAAGTGATTGCATTGTGTGCTGTTGCTCATTATCCAACAACAAAAATGAATAAGCAAGCAACGCTTCCTTCACCTCTTGTTCCTCTGAAAAATCAATCACCATATTGATGACAGCCTGATTATTTGCTTGACCTTTGAAATAAAGGTCTTTAGAAACTTGTGAAAGATATGCCTCTTTGGTCTTCATGAATTTGGTCCAGGACTTGAGAATATAAGTTGCCAATGCTGAAAGGATACCCCCGACAAGTGCAAGGGAAGTCTCCCCAGAACCATAGCCAAGAAGAAGAGGTCCGAATTTCATGCCAAGAGTGGCCAGCCCTCCTATCAATGGAGCCAATATTTTCACCTGATCAATTCGTCTCATGTTAGGTGATGTATTTGGGAAAATGACCTCCAAATCAAGTTTCGGAATAGTTTTGAATAGTCTCAAGTGCAATCCTTTTGCCTCGGTTCCAGGATAATTCCCCAAGGTTTTGTTGTTCTCAAACCACGCTCGTTCACGAAACTGCATGACTTGGATGATACGGTCATACACCTCCAAATCTACCTCCGTTGGTTTCTTTCTCAGTATCAGTTTCTCGAATAGTGAAGGCTCTCGTAAACTTTTGACCGTTTTTTCACCAAGTTTGAAAGTTTGTAAGAGTTTGAACTCCTCAAACCTAACATCTAGGCTTATCGGAAATATGTCCTCTCCGTCCAATGCTGCTTGCATTTCTTCATCTGTAATTTCTAGCCAGTTCCCATCAGTTAGGGCTTCATTAAATTGATTCACAAAATCTGTTGAGTCGAAAATTTCAGGGATTTCATCTATTGAATCCGGATCAAAATCTGAGTATATTTGTTTTAGAGATTCTTGAGTAGAATGCATACGATGGTGCCAAAGAGCTTCCAATAACTCTGAAATTTTTGCCAGATTATCTGAGTTTTCGCCGGCTTCGGCTAATATTAGACGCTTTATTTCAGCGCGGCTAATTGGAATAAAATGTTGGCTCGGCACTCCATTAACCATGTTGAACGGTTTTCCCAACATCCGGACTAGCCTTTGAATTAACCGGGCAAATTCTGTTTGAGAGAAAGGAATGAAATACAAGACTAGTAAACAAAAATCAGTGGTATAGTTTGATGCGAGTTCTAGCATTCGAAGATTCCTACGATATTGAGGCATTGCTAAAGGCGGGTAATGTTGATACTAGCCAAATCACGATTGAACAGAAATGGAATTCTAAAGATGCTGTTGCAGTCATCAATGACTTTTCACCTGATATTCTACTTCTAGACCAATTCATGCCGCCATTCAAAGGATTAGAGGTTCTTAGAATGGTAAATGATGCTGTCGGCGCAGAGGAATTGAACCGGCCTGACCAAATCATCGGGATTAGTTCTGCAGGATTTGCAAACCGAGCGATGCTCAATGATGGTGCAGACCATGCAATATTGAAATTTAACCTCGCAAATCTCAATATTTGGCCAAAAAATAATGATGAATGAATATCTTATTTACCGGGATACCAATCTTCATTGCCAGGTTCTCTGAACCACCAAGCCCCATCATCATCCCGCCACCATTCGACATTATCATCATCAACATAGTAATCTTCATCTTCATCTTCTTCTTCTTCAGAATCAACATCAACACCCTGTTCCCGAAGAATATCTTTCTTGACTTCTGAGGCGGTATCCTCAACATTGTGGTAAACACGGCCTGCCACTGGGTCTTGTGATTCCAATTGGTCGTGATCACCAGAAGCAATTGCTTCATCACTATCTTTGTAGAACTCTTCGGCCATTTCACGTTTGTATTCATCATACTCATCAGAACCCCATGAACCTTGGGCAGAATCACTGGGTCCACGCATCAATTCATCAAGGTTTACTGGTCCACCCAATTCTAAATCGGGCGCATCTGGCATATTTCCATCATCATAAAATTCGTCAGAATCAGCCAATAATTTTGGAAATGTTCTGCCATTAGGATGAGCGGTCTCAATATCTTCAACCAATAGGTCATGTTCCTCTTCGTCTAGATTTTCTTGGTTATACTCTCGTCGTACAATCTTCACAATCTTGTTCAACTCTTTACCCAAGTCACCCTTCTTAGTGTTTGCAACGGTTTTCTCAATATGCCGACTTAAACGGTCGTATGGCGTACCTGTCAAGCCACCGAGAAAGCCGCCTAATCCCTTCTTCTTGCCAGCCATGCTCTCACCTACAACACTGATGCAGTGCCAATCCTGTTAAGGATTCACCGCCGGAGCGTGTACATGGTGGACGGTTGGCTGGCCCAAGCAATGTCAGCGTACAATGCCGATTCACTCGCCAATAAAGGGGGATATCGTGGACTAGTAATGATGCCAGGCCAAACGCTTGAACAAATCCTACATTGGACTTTAGAGTCGCTACCTGATGAAATTTTAATTGGTCTAGATGCTGATAATGACCGGCCTCATCATCAAGAAGTTGATGACATGTTTGAGGGAGATGACCATGAAGATGGGTTATTTGCTGGGGAAGGTTACATCTTAGGGGAGGCAACAATAGTAAATCGCGGAGATTCCTTTTCCGTACATCACGTACCTGAAGAATGGACGGACGGTATTTTTTCAGAAAGCCGAGGACCACGAGGTGGGCGATTCGTGCACTGGTTACACACCCACCCCAACGCAGTAGCTGTGCCATCAAGACAAGATGCTGACGCGGCTCAGTATACACTTGGTGTTGACATGATATTGGGAATAGAATTCTCTCCATCAGGACCATTTGGCTGGTATGATGATACTGATGGTGTGCGCAGAAAGTTGCAACCTGAAGAGGTCGCTCCTGTGCGCCAAAAACGCGGTTGGGGTAGATGGAAAAGTTCTGCTGAGAAAGCAGTTTTGGGCGTTGCCCCAACAGGACACAGTATTCACGGATTAGAATTAATCTCATTTCATAGGTCTGGCACTGCAGTAAATGTCGTCTTTGTTGATGAAAAAGGATACCCCTACGGTTGGGAAAATTTCCAGTCATCAACTTGATTTAAAAAATCTTCACGATTTGAAAATTCTTTCTCGATAATATGCAAGTTCTGCTACTGACTCACGGATGTCATCAAGTGCACGGTGGCCTCCTGCTTTTTCCATTGAAGGAATATCTGGATTCCATCTTTTTGCCAACTCCTTGACTGTTGATACATCTATGCTACGATAATGAAAATGAGCATGTAACTCAGGCATATAGCGCCTCAGAAATCTTCGGTCTTGAGAAATTGTATTCCCACAAAGTGGTGAAGACTTAGAATTGGTGTGTTCGCGAACAAACTCTAGGGTCTGCCGTTCTGCCTCGGCATCATCAATTTCACTCGCTAGAACCTTCTCTACCAGTCCACTTCCGGTGTGGTGAGTTGTGTTCCACTCGTCCATTCCTGCTAGCAAGTCTGCGGGTTGGTTAATCACTAGGCATGGACCTTCAGCAATGATGTTTAATTCAGCATCTGTAATGATGGTTGCAATCTCAATAATGCGATTTTCAGCAGGATCTAATCCTGTAAATTCGCAGTCAATCCACACCAAGTTGTCGCCTGTCATTCGCATGACGGCGTAGTTGCTTGTTGAAGAGGCTTCGCCTGATTGATTGGGGCCATGTTGTTAGGTGAGAGGCTTCAGGAGATGGCATGAAGGAACAGGAGGTCGGTTTTATTGAACTCCTACGAGTCAATTCGACGTTCAAAAAATACTGGGTTGGAAATAGTATTTCCATGCTTGGTGAATGGTTCAATACGGTCGCACTTTTTGTTCTAATTGACCAACTTACCGGCTCCGAGTTGGCTCTTGGTCTGCTGTTCGTTCTGCGAATGTTCTCTCTAGCTTTACCACAAGTATTCACCGGAATGCTCGCTGACAGATTTAGTCGCAAATGGCTGATGGTTGGAGCAAATTTTGCCTCGGCTCTGACGGTTGCTGGATTTTTACTAATTGATTCAAAAGCTGATGTTTGGTTGATATATTTCTTATCAGCATTATTGATGCTGTTTCATGCAATTTATTTGCCGGCCGAAAATGCCACGATGCCAAATATCACCAAGCCGAATGAATTGCTGACTGCAAATGCATTGAATTCAGCAACTTGGTCTGCATCATTAGCAATTGGTTCCGCTGTTGGAGGTGCGGTAGTCGCTAGCCAGGGTGTTCAAATCGCCTTCATTATCAACTCAATTGCTTTCATTGTAGCAGGTTTAATCATTGCAAGCATAAATATCCCACAACAAAAAATCAAAGCGCCTGAAGGAAATTTCATTGCTTCAAGTCTATCACAAGTGAAAGAAGGTTTTCAAATCATCATTAGAACGCCAAGAATTTCACGAATTATTACCGCCAAAGCCGCTTGGGGATTGTTTGGCGGCGGCCTAATCTACATGTTGATTCTAGTCGGTGCTGACATCGGATTGGGAGAAGTTGCTGCTGGAATCGGACTTCTATTCGCCGCTAGAGGAGTTGGTACTGGATTGGGCCCAATCCTTGCAAGATATGCGTTCACAAACCGAGATAACTGGCCACTATTAATCGGCTGGTTGGTATCAGTTTGTGGTATTGGATACATCGCGATGGGATGGCTTAGTTGGGGATGGTGGGTAGCCCTTTTCGTGATATTTTCCCATGCAGCAAGTGGAGCGAATTGGGTCATCTCAACGGTTCTCCTGCAAGAGAGAAGTGAAGATGAGTGGCGCGGACGGATGTTCTCCACCGATTTCCTATTGCTTACTATGGTAAATGGAATTTCAACTTTAGCAGCGAGCCTGATTCTTGAGTATACAGACATCAGCCTTAGGGAATTAGTGCAAATTTTTGCAGTGGGCCAACTACTTTCTGGAATCTTGTGGGTAATGCTGATTGCACCAGGAGAGAAAAAATTCCTTGCCCTAAAAAAACAGGAAGATGCATTGCAAACTTGAGTGGGGAGTTATGGATTCGACACGACTAGCAACTGATGTTTTTTCTGAGTGGGCAGAACAAGGTCGTGACATCGGAATGGAAAAAGGGCATTCCGCCTCCGTTTCAGAGATGCTAGAATCAGCAGTTCCAAACCTCCCTCAACCATTTTCAGCGATTGACATCGGCTGTGGCAACGGCTGGGTAGTCCGCAAACTCACAACCTTAGGAGCTAGACGAGTAGAGGGGGTGGATGGAGCGAGTGAGATGATCGCCAACGCCCGAGCAATTGACCCGAGTGGCACATACCATGAGGAAAAATTACCCGAATGG
>Ga0302119_10000387_pt1 | contig 19629 bp, 20 predicted proteins | sample AG5_Tmax_MG_FD_203114 | JGI IMG/M metagenome (GOLD analysis project Ga0302119, IMG submission 203114) | Marine microbial communities from Western Arctic Ocean, Canada - AG5_Tmax | ecosystem: Environmental > Aquatic > Marine > Oceanic | place: Canada: Western Arctic Ocean | collected 2017-10-01 | reverse complement strand
CTGGACACCGATCGGCTGGCCAGCGCCAAGAAGCCCCGGCCGTTCGGTGGCCTGCTCGACTGGTCGGCCCGGATCACCGACGACGGAATGGTCGAGGTGGCCTCGCCGGGCGGCCAGGCGTGGCCTGCCGGCGACCCCGACCTCGACACCGCGCTGTCCCGGGCCTTCGACCGGCCGCTGGTTCTGGCCCCCGTCGAGGCCGGCCGCGAGGAGACCTACGACAGCGAGTGGCCGGAGATCCCCGGGACGGCCCTGTCCGAGGTCGAGGTGGAACTCCCGGTGGCGATGATGACGGAGCGAGCGTCGTTCGTGGACCTGGCCGCCGTCCACCTGATCGTCGAGGAGTCCGTAGCGCACCTGTCGGAGTTGATCGGCGCCGAGGTGCCGATTCGACGCTTCCGGCCCACCGCGCTGTTGAGGTCGGTGATGGAGGCCGCCCCCGGGTTCGTCGACCTGGCCTGGGTGGACCGGGCCGCCACCGCTGGCGACGTGGGCCTCCACATCGGCGGGCCGGCGCCCCGGTGCGTGATGACGACCCTTCCGCAGGGTGACCTCGGTGCCCAGCGGGAGGTCCTGCAGGCGCTGGCCGAACACGCCCGCCACGACACCGGCATGGGCGTCTTCGCCTGCCTCGGCACCTACGCCGAGGTCACCAACCCGGGCACCGTTCGTCTCGGCGACCGCTTCGTCCTCGCCGCCTGACGCTTCCGCGCTCCTCGGCCCAGGAGAAGTATGGAACTCCGACGGGTACCCAGTCACTTTCAAAGAAGTGACACCTGAAGGAGACCTCGTCGAAATCACAGCCCCCTAGGTCCCACCAGAATGATTGCCGGGCAGGCCGTTCTGGCAGGGCTGCTGGTCGGCCAAACGCGCCGAGGGGGTGGACAGGGTGCAGATCCCCTACAAAAGAGGTTGGATACACCCCGTCAACTTCCTTGGAATGAAGGGCGTTGGGGGTTTTGAGAGGTTCTACAGCAGGGTCGGGATTGGGTTACAGATTCGGCCCAAAACGGCCCTAATCGGGCACTCCAGGGGTAGAAGCAGCTTGAACGCTCCGAAGCCCCTGGCTCCCATACGACAACAGGTCTCGCCGGGAATCCGACACCGGCTGACCTGCGAAGGCGTTTGGCGCGCTCGAAGGGACTCGAACCCCCAACCTTCTGATCCGTAGTCAGATGCTCTATCCAATTGAGCTACGAGCGCAGGGGGACGAGTGTACGGGCGGCCCGGAATCGGGCCACCGCCGGTGACCGGTGCCACGGCGGGATGGAGTCTGGCGGAGAGGGTGGGATTCGAACCCACGATGAGCTTTTGGGCCCATACTCCCTTAGCAGGGGAGCGCCTTCAACCTGGCTCGGCCACCTCTCCTCGGGCAGGGATGCTACCGGCCGTCCCGAGACCGCGGACCCCCGCCGATACGCTGCGCCACGGAGGGATGGCAGAGCGGACGATTGCGACGGTCTTGAAAACCGTTGAGCCTCACGGCTTCGGGGGTTCGAATCCCCCTCCCTCCGCCACCGGGCTGCCGTCACCGGGGCGGGAGCCCGTCCCGACTCAGTCCCGGATGCGGGTGCGCAGGTCGGCCAGCCAGTCGTCAGCCGAGAGGGACGTCTCGGAGGCCTCCTGGCGCACGGCCTCGCCGTTGGAGCCGGCGGCTGGATAGGACCCCAGGAACTTCACCTCGCCGTGCTTCATGTGGAGGTTCCGTAGGCAGTCGGCCACCAACTCGTCGACGAGGTGGCCCTCCAGGTCCATGAGGAAGCAGTAGTCCCCCAGGCCCTGTCTGGTCGGGCGTGACTCCAGGCGGGTCAGGTTCAGCGACCGGGCGGCGAACTCCTGGAGGATTCCGAGCAGTGATCCCGGCCTGTCGGCGCGCTGGAACACGACCAGCGACGTCTTGTCGTGCCCTGTCGGTGCCGGAATGCCATCGGCCGCCACCAGCACGAAGCGGGTCTGGTTCTCGGGGTGGTCCTCGATGTCGGCCGCCAGCACGTCCAGCCCGTAGACCTCGGCAGCCCTTCCAGGGGCGATCGCAGCGGTCCGTCGGTCGGGTGACTCGGCCAGCATGCGCGCCGCATCGGCCGTGGAGTTCGAGGCATGGACCTCGGCATCCGGCAGGTGGTCGGCCAGCCAGCCGCGGCACTGTGCGATGGCATGGGGGAACGAGACGACACGGTCGACGTCGGCCAGGGTCGTGCCGGCGGCGACCATCAGGTTCAACTGGATGGAGATCACCACCTCGCGCTGGATGAGCAGGTCAGCGTCGAAGGCCAGGGTGTCCTGGGTGATGTTGACGCTGCCCTCGATCGAGTTCTCGATCGCCGCGAAGCCGAGGTCCACCTGGCCTGCGACGACCTGGCGGAACACGTCGGGAATGGACGGCGCGGGTCGCAGGTCCAGGCCCGCAAGGTCGGGCTGGGTGTACAGGGCCTGTTCGGTGAAGGTGCCCCGGGGGCCCAGGTACGCCAGGGTCGAACGGTCCGGAGGTGCGAGGTCGGCCACGACGGGCAAGGATAGTGACGTGGAAGCCGACGCCCTTCGTGTATTGATGGACGACGTGGCATCAGGTGGGGTGGAGCCCGACGATGCCGTCCGCCTGCTCCAGCGACTGCCGTTCGCCGACATCGGCATCGCACGCGTCGATCACCATCGGGCGTTGCGCCAGGGCCTCCCGGAGGCCGTCTACGGGCCGGGCAAGACCGCCGAGGAGGTCGCCCTCGTCGTGGCCGAACTCCTGACCGGCGGCAGCGGGCCGGTCGTGCTGTCACGGGCCGAGAACGGCCAGGTGGAGGCGGCGCTGGCCGTCGACGGTTCGGGCACCGTGTCCGGCCGGACGGTGGTCTGGCGCCGGGCGGCGCCGAGGACGGAACGCGTCCTGGTGGTGACGGCCGGGACGGCAGATGCGCCCGTGGCCGACGAGTGCGCGGCGGTCCTCTGGGCGCACGGGATCCAACCCGATCGGCTGGCCGACGTCGGCGTGGCCGGCCTGCATCGCCTCCTGGCGGACCTGGATCGCGTGTACGAGGCAGACGCGGTCGTCGTCGTGGCCGGCATGGAGGGGGCCCTGGCCAGCGTGATCGGAGGCCTTACGGGGGCACCGGTGGTGGCGGTCCCGACCAGTGTCGGCTACGGCGCCTCCCTGGATGGCGTGACCGCCCTGCTCGGCATGCTGGCGTCGTGTGCTTCCGGCCTGAGCGTGGTCGGGATCGACAACGGCTTCGGTGCGGCGTGTGCGGTGCTCCGCCTGCTGGGACCACCTGCGGTGGTGCCGACATGACCCGCGTGGCCTGGTTCAACGGCTTTTCCGGGATCTCCGGCGACATGGCCCTGGGGGCACTCATCGACGCCGGTGCGGCGGTCGACGAGGTCCGTGAAATGTTGTGTCAGCTGCCCGTCGACGGCTGGACGCTCGATGCCGGACCGACCCTGCGATGCGGCCTGGCCGGTACGAAGGCGAAGGTGGAGGCAATGGAGGGCACCGTGCACCGGACCGCCGCCGACATCGGGTCGATGATCGCCGCCGCCGGCCTGCCCGAACGCGTCACTGCACGGTCCCTGGCCGTGTTCAACGCCCTGGCCGAGGTCGAGGGACGGCTGCACGCCCGGCCACCATCGGAGGTGCACTTCCACGAGGTGGGGGCCATCGACAGCATCGTGGACGTGGTCGGGACCTGCGCCGCCCTCGAGGTACTCGGGATCGACGAGGTGCGGTCCGGCAGCGTGGCCACCGGCCAGGGCATGGTCGAGTCCGCCCATGGACTGATCCCGGTCCCGGCGCCGGCCACCATCGCGCTGCTGGTCGGAGCGCCCACCCATGGCACCGACGTACCGTTCGAGCTCACCACGCCGACCGGTGCGGCCCTCCTGGCGGCCCTGGTCGTGGGCTGGGGTCCCATGCCCGCCATGGTCGTCGAGGCAACCGGATACGGGGCAGGTGACCGTGACCTGGAGGGGCGCCCGAACCTGCTCCAGGTCGTCCTGGGCACGTCGGTCGAGGCGGCGCCCGGAACGCCCGGTTCAGGCCAGGCACTGGTCCAGCTGGAGGTGAACGTCGACGACGCCACCGGCGAGACGCTGGCCCACGCCATCGCCGAATGCCTGGCAGCGGGAGCCAACGACGCCTGGATCACCCCGATGGTCATGAAGAAGGGCCGACCGGCCCACACGGTGAGCGCGCTCTGCGATCCGGCGACGGTGGGGGTGGTCGCCGGCGTCCTCACGGCTGAAACCGGTTCGCTGGGCGTGAGGGCACATTCGGTGGAGCGCTGGGCGGTTCCCAGGACCATGCACGTCGTCGAGGTGGACGGGCATCCGGTGGCCGTCAAGGTGTCCGCCGGACGGGTGAAGGCCGAACACGACGATGCCGCCAGGGTGGCACGCGCCACCGCCAGGCCCCTGCGCGAGGTCGTGGCGCTCGCCGAGGAAGCCTGGCGCAACGGCGCCGGCCACGCTGGATCCCCGGGGAGCTCCCCGTCTTCCAGCGGCGGCGAACCGACCTGATCCCCGGCCGTTGCGGGCCTCCCACCCCAGCATCCCTACGATGAACCGACCATGACCTCGGGCCCCGACGACCGCCTCTACTTCCGCCAGCTGCTCTCCGGCCGCGACTTCGCCACCGATGACCAGATGGCCCGCCAGATGGTCAACTTCGTCTACCTGATCGGTGACCGTGTGACCGGCGAGGCGGTGATAGTCGATCCCGCCTACGACGTGACGGGTTTGCTCGGGGTGCTCGAGGCGGATGGCATGCGATGCACCGGCGTGCTCGCCACCCACTACCACCCTGACCACGTGGGCGGCTCGATGATGGGATTCGACGTGATCGGTGCCCGTGAGCTGATGGAGCACGTATCGGTGCCGGTGCACGCCCAACGTGAAGAGGTCGAGTTCATCGCCAAGGTGACCGGTCTGGGCGACGACGTGATCGTCGGCCACGAGAGCGGCGACGTGGTGATGGTGGGAGAGATCGCCATCGACCTGATCCACACTCCCGGCCACACGCCGGGTAGCCAGTGCTTCCTGGTGGATGGCCGACTGGTGGCCGGAGACACCCTCTTCCTGGAGGGCTGCGGCCGGACCGACCTGCCGGGAGGTGACCCGGCTGCGCTGTACCACAGCCTCCACCACCGCCTCTCCCGGGTGCCGGACGAGGCGGTGCTCTATCCGGGCCACCTCTACTCTCCGCAGCCGTCGGCTCCGATGGGCGAGACCCGTCGGGACAACTTCGTGTTCAAGCCGCGTTCCGAGGAACAGTGGCTGGCAATGTTCGGTAGCTGACCGAACCGGTTCCGGCCTCGGCCGGAGAGCAAGCGGAGGATCCCTGATGTTCAGAGCCCTGATGGTTGACAGGCCCGATGACGGTTTCACCTGCGAGATCGTGGAGTTGTCCGACGACGACCTGCCTGAGGGTGACGTGGTCGTCGACGTCGAATACTCGACGGTCAACTTCAAGGACGGCCTTGCGGTCACCGACTCGTCGCCCATCGTCCGGAATTTTCCGATGGTTCCGGGAATCGACCTGGCGGGCACGGTGGCGGCGTCGGACTCTCCCGAGGTGGCGGTCGGCGACCGCGTGGTCGTGAACGGTTGGGGCCTCGGAGAGGAGGCCTGGGGAGGGTTCTCCCAGCGGGCCCGGGTGGATGCCGGGTGGACCGTTCCGATTCCCGCCGGCATCACCTCGCTGGAGGCCATGGCAATCGGTACGGCGGGCTACACGGCGATGCTCTGCGTGTTGGCACTGGAGGACCACGATGTCACGCCAGGGTCCGGTCCGGTGCTGGTGACCGGTGCCGCTGGAGGAGTCGGCAGCGTGGCGGTGGCCCTGTTGGCCGCAAGGGGATACGAGGTCCACGCCTCGACCGGGCGTCCCGCCGAGGCCGATTACCTGGAGCGTCTCGGGGCATCCGTGATCGTCGAGCGGGGCGAGCTCTCCGAGGGAGGGGGCCGCGCCCTGGCTCGTGCCCGGTGGGCGGGCGCCGTGGACGCGGTGGGTAGCCACACGCTGGCCAACGTGCTGGCCCAGATCCGACCGGAGGGCTGTGTGGCCGCCTGTGGCCTGGCCCAGGGCATGGACCTGGTGACGACGGTGGCACCGTTCATCCTGCGGGGCGTGACCCTGCGCGGCATCCATTCGGTGCACGTGCCGCGACATCGTCGACTCGAGGCCTGGCGACGCCTCGACGAGGACCTGGACCGCGACCTGCTGGCGTCGATGACACGCGTGGTCGGCCTGGCCGAGGTGCCGGCTGTGTCCGAAGAGATCCTGGGCGGCCGGATCCGCGGCCGGGTCGTGGTCGACGTCAACGCATAGGAACGGATCGGTCGTGAAGCTAGGACTGGGTCTGGACGTCTGGTCCGAGCCCCGCGTGGAACTGCCCCTTTGTCGGGTCCTGCTGGCGGAGCGCCTGGGCTTCGACTCGGTATGGACGGCCGAGATATATGGTGCCGATGCCGTCACACCCCTGGCCTTCCTGGCCGCCCACACCCGGTACCTCCGGCTGGGGAGCGCAGTCGCCCAGGTTCCGGCCCGTCCCCCGACGACGACGGCAATGCAGTTCGGGACGCTGGAGGGGCTGGCCCCCGGACGGGTGGTGTGCGGCCTCGGCCTGTCCGGACCTCGGGTGGCCGAGGGTTGGTACGGCCAGCCGTGGGGGCACCCCAACCAGCGACTCCGGGACTACGTGGCGATCGTCCGGCAGGTGTTCCAAAGGGAGGGGCCGGTCGCCCACGACGGATCAGAGTTGGCACTTCCCTACACCGGGCCGGGATCGGTCGGGGCCGGTCGGCCGTTGAAGTCGATCCTGCACATGAACCCCGACCTACCCATATTCCTGGCCACGGGCGGGCCGGCCAACGTGCGGCTGACCGCGGAGGTGGCCGATGGATGGCTGCCGCTGGGATACACCCCGGGGAGCGCCCACCTCTACGCTGCCGACCTGGCCGAGGGGCTGAACCGGGGTGGTCGCACGATGGCGGACCTGGAGGTGCAGGTCGCGGTGACGGTCAGGCTCACCGATGACGTGGCAGCGGTGTTCGACGCGGCCCGACCGGGCGTGGCGATGAGGGTTGGTGGCTACGGACCGTCCTCGCACAACTTCCATCGGGACGCCATGTCCCGACGGGGATTCGGCGAGGCGGCCGATCGGATAACCGAACTGTTCGCCGCAGGCCGCCGGGACGAGGCCGCTGCCGCAGTGCCGGACGACTACCTGGACGACGGGGCCCTGGTCGGTTCCCGGCAACGCATAGCCGAGAGGTTCCAGCAGTGGCGGTCGACCCTGGCGACCGGTCTCACGGTGCGACCAACCTCGATCGAGGAGATGGAGCTGGTGGTCGAGTTGGCGGGCTGTGAGCCACGACCGGATGTGGAGGTTCCGCCGGGTCCGGCGTTCTGATCCACGGCGGGACCGTGGGTGGGCCGGGGCCGGACGCAACCGCGGGTACCCCGAACAGTGGTGCGCGAGGAGGGACTTGAACCCTCACATCCTTTCGGACACAGGAACCTGAATCCTGCGCGTCTGCCAATTCCGCCACTCGCGCGTGCAGAGTTAGAGAGGCTAACGGGAGTCGGCGCAATGAGGCGCGGTCTGCATGGGCCCCGCCCGGTCCTCCCACGGGGTGACCGGTAGTATCGGCGCACCGTGGGTGCCGTGCTTCTCGTCGACCTTTCATGCCCCGGGTGCGGGGCTGCGGTTTCTCCGCCGCGGATACCGTGATCGCCTCCCGACGGATGGATCGCGGCCGTTCCGTGCGGTTGGAGGCTGGAACTGCCAGCCACACCGGTCTGATCCGGGCCTCCAACCAGGATTCGGTCGGCCTGGTGGAGGGCCTGTACGTGGTGGCGGACGGAATGGGGGGCCACCGCGGAGGCGAGGTGGCTTCCGCTGAGGCGGTGGCTGCCATGCTGGCCGTGTTCGACCGACGCGACCGGGCGGGCCTCGTGGCTGCGGTCCGGTCGGCCAACCGGACCATCCTCGAGATGACGGTCACGAGGCCGGACCTCTCGGGAATGGGAACGACCCTGTGCGCCCTCGCCGTCGCCAACTCCGCTTCGGGCGACGAGGTCCTCGCCGTCGCCAACATCGGAGACAGTCGGGTGTACCGCCTAGCGGCCGGTGAGCTGGTCCAGGTGAGCGACGACCACAGCCTGGTGGCGGACCTGATGCGGGCCGGGGAACTCACAGCGGAGGAGGCGGCCCGACACCCGCAGCGCAACATCCTCACCCGAGCCCTGGGCATCGAAGCCGATCCGGTGATCGACAGCTGGGAACTCGAGCCGGCGCTGGGTGACCGGTACCTGTTGTGCAGCGACGGACTGTTCAACGAGCTGGACGACGGGAGGCTGGCCGAGGTGCTGGCCGCCGGATCCGTCCAGGAGACGGCGGACCGGCTGGTCGACGAGGCCGTCGAGAACGGTGGCCATGACAACGTCACGGTCCTGGTCCTCGAGGTCGTGGCCGGACCGGAGGCTCGCGAGGGCCGTCGATCGGTGGTTCCGGCCGCCCGATCGGAGCGGTCGACCCCCACCCTGGGAGAGGCCGACCAGGGTCGGATAGCGTTCGGGACGGCACTGGCCATGGCTGTCTGCGTCCTGGCGACCGTCGTCCTGGTGGTCGGCCTGTACGCCCGCCAAGGGTGGTTCATCGGATCCGATGACGGTGACGTGGCTGTCTTCCGTGGCCGGCCGTCCGGCCTCCTCTGGTTCGATCCGACCTTCGTGGAGGGTGGAGACCTACGGCTGACCGGCCTGGACGGGCCGATCCGCATCGCCGTGGACGAGACGATCGTCGTCGGGTCGCTCGACGAGGCCAGGCGCCTGATCGAGGGCTTCCGGGCGGGGCTGGAAGCCGCTCCCACCGATCAGGCCTGACCGGCGGCCCGGAGAATCCGGCTGACGGTAGAATCCAGCGCCGTGCCAGCGCCGGGACCCACAGTCTTCAACGACCGTTACGAACTGCATCGCCAGATCGCTCGTGGCGGCATGGCTGACGTCTACCTGGCGCGGGACCTGTTGCTTGACCGTCCGGTCGCCGTGAAGGTCCTTTTCGACGAATTCTCAGGTGACCCCAGCTTCGTGGAGCGCTTCCGGCGAGAGGCCCAGGCGGCGGCGAACCTGAACCACCCGAACATCGTGAGCGTCTACGACTGGGGCGAGGAACAGGGCACCTACTTCATCGTCATGGAGTACGTCGAGGGCCGGAGCCTCGCCGAGATGCTGCGATCCGAGGGGAGCATCCATCCGGACCGGGCCGCCGACATCGCCGCCGACATCGCAGCGGCACTGGCCTTTGCCCATCGCAGCGGCCTCGTGCACAGGGACGTGAAGCCCGGCAACGTGCTGGTGGCTCCCAACGGACAGGTGAAGGTGGCCGACTTCGGCATCGCCACGGCCCTGGTGGGTACCAGGAACGACCTCACCCAGTCGGGTTCCGTCATGGGTACCGCCACCTACTTCTCGCCTGAGCAGGCGCAGGGACGTCCGGTGGATCCCCGCAGCGACCTGTACTCGCTGGGCATCGTGCTCTACGAGATGCTCCTCGGTCGGCCTCCGTTCACGGGCGAGACGCCGGTGGCCATTGCCTACCGCCACGTTCAGGACAGCCCCATGTCGTTGAGGACGGCAGGCGCTGCGGTGGCGGATTCGTTGGAGGCCATAACCCTCAAACTGCTGGCGAAGAACCCGGTGAACCGGTATCCAACCGCCGAGGACCTGAGGGGTGACCTCCGGCGCTACCGGGAGGGGGCGCACGACCTTTGGGTGGGTGCTCCGGCTCCCCTTCCGCAGACCAGCCCGGCGTCTGCGATACCGGCGCCGGTACAGGACTTCGGCAGCGGTAGCCGTCACCGGCGCGATGACGGCCTCCGTCGGACGGCGCTGTTCACGGTCGTGCTGGCGGGGCTGCTCGTCGCCTTCGGTTACCTGGTGCTGGAGTTCTTCGACACCCTGGGAGTCAGCGGCGACGATCCCGCTCCGGTCGGGATCACGCTCGTCGAGGTGCCCACCCTGATCGGGCGACCGTTGGACCAGGCCCGCGACACGCTGCGGGACGCCCACCTCAGCGTGCAGATGGACTACGAGGTGAACTTGGACTACCCGGAGAACACCGTCTTCCGCCAGGAGCCGGTGGCAGGTACGAAGATCCAGCCGGCGGAGACGGTCCGACTGTGGGTCAGCCGTGGAACCGGTCCGATGGTGCTCCTCGACGTGTTGGGCGACCTCGCCACCGATGCGGTCCGCGACCTCGAGGCAATGGGACTCAAGGTCGAGACCGTCGGACAGGAGCACCCGGTCGTTCCGGACGGCGAGGTCATCGACCAGTCGCCGGATCCGGGCTTCGAGATCGCGCCGGGATCGAGGGTGATCCTGTTCGTGTCGACGGGACCGGCTGTCGAGGAGGTCCCGGACCTGAGCAACCGCCCGGTGCTGGACGCCATGAACATCGTCTCCAAGCTGGGTTGGCAGGCCAGCACCACCGAGGAGCGCAGCCGGACGGTGCCGATCGGCCAGGTCGTGCGGACCGAGCCGCCCGCCCACAGCGAGCTGGCGCCCGGAGGCACCATCCAGATCGTGGTCTCGTCCGGGTTGCCGCTGGTCATGGTTCCGTCGGTCGAGTCCATGATGGAGGCGGCTGCCGTGATCGACCTGGAATCGGTGGACCTGGAGGTGAACGTCCTCTATGAGTCGCTTCCAGCGTTCAGCCCCAACGACGGGCGGGTCATCAGCCAGAGCCCGCTCCCGGATGTCGAGGTGGACTTCGGAACGACGGTGACCATCGTCATCGGGCAGGCTGACGACGGATCGGACAATGGCGACCCGATCGGGGACGCACCAGCCTCCACGGGCTGAGTGGAACCGGGGCGGTTCAGCCCACGCGTGCCAGGAAGTTGGCCAGCAGGTCGTGGCCGCCGGTTGTCAGGATCGATTCCGGGTGGAACTGCACGCCCTCGACGTCGAGCTCCCGGTGGCGTAGTCCCATGACCAGCCCGTCCTCGCTGGTGGCCGTGATCTCCAACTCGTCGGGTACGGACTGGCGATCGACGATCAGCGAGTGGTAGCGGGTGGCCTCCAGGGGGTTGGGAAGGCCGGCGAACACCCCGGCGCCCTCGTGGTGGATCCATGAGGTCTTGCCGTGCATGACCTCCGGCGCCCGCACGACGTCGCCTCCCCAGGTGCTTCCGATGGCCTGGTGGCCGAGGCACACGCCCAGCACCGGTATGCGTCCGGCCGCCCACCGGATGGCAGCGGTCGAGATGCCGGCATCCTCTGGTCGCCCCGGGCCCGGGCTGATGAGCAGCGCATCGGGTTCGAGAGCGGCTATGGCGGCCAGGTCCACGGCGTCATGGCGGTGGACCATCGGCTCTGCACCCAGTTCCCCCAGGTACTGGACGAGGTTGTAGACGAACGAGTCGTAGTTGTCTATGACGAGTACCCGGGCGCCCACGCGCAGCACGCTAGCCACCGGTACACACAGCGCCGCCGGGGAATTGGTTCCGACCACCCGGGTCGGTCGCCGGTTGCCCTATCCTCCGGGCATGTCGAGTAGCGAGAACGTCGAACCACAGGACGCGCCGTCGCGGCCCGGTCCGGCCAAGCGCAAGGTCCAGGGTGGTCGGGTCACCCCGAAGGGCACCCGGGCAGGAGCGCGCCCGGACTCTTCGATGTCGGCGGGCCACGAGCCTTCTCCGACCTGGCTGGCGGTACTCATGTTCGGCCTTCTCGGCCTGGGCGTCCTGATCATCTTCTTCAACTACGTGGGTTGGATGCCGGGCGGGACGAGCAACGGCATCCTGCTGCTCGGCCTGGGGTCGATCCTGGGCGGGATCATCACCGCCACGCAGTACCACTGAACCAGGGCCCGTTCGCCGGGACACCGGGGCGAACAACACGGATGTGATTCACCCACAGAGTTGTCCACAGGCTGTGGATGAAGCCTGTTGGTCGCCTACAGGTCCTCGGTCTGCTGGAGTTCCATGTCGTCCATGCAGTGACGAGGTGGAACGGGTGCCTCCTCGGTGGCCACCGTCATCCGGACCTCGGTGCCGCACAGGCTGCAGCGGTACTGCAGTTTCACCTTGCGGAGGTCGCCGACCGGCGGCGGTTCGGGTATCGGCGTGGCCAGTGCCCTGAGCACCGCGATGCCCATGCGGAACATGAACAGGGCCACCCCGATGGCGAAGGCGATCTTGAGGACCATCACCCGGCCAGCCTACGGCCGGGTACCGGGTCGGACGGGCGGACCAGAACCGCTTCGGGGACCCCCGGTAGTGTCCGGCCCGCATGCCGTCCGAACGCCGGGCGGGTCGACCGGGAGGAACCCACATGGAGCCGACGACTGCGACCGACCTGGCCCTGCTGATCCTGAGGTGCGTCATCGGGTTGACCATGGCCGCCCATGGCTGGAACAAGTTCACCGGGGGCGGGAAGATCCCCGGGACCGGTCGATGGTTTGACAGCATCGGCATGCGCCCGGGCCGCCTGAACGCATACCTGGCAGCCTCCAGCGAGGTGGGGGCGGGCCTGTTGCTGGCCGTCGGGTTGCTCTCGTCCTTTGCAGCGGCGGGGATCATCGGCGTCATGACGGTGGCCTGGTGGACCACGCACCGCTCCAACGGCTTCATGATCCTGAAGGAGGGCTGGGAGTACGTCTTCGTGCTGGCCGCCATGTCCCTGGTGACGGCGATCCTGGGTCCCGGCTCCTGGTCGGTGGATGATGCCCTGGGCATCGCCGGCGACCTCGACGGCATGACCGGGCTGTGGATCGCGCTGCTGGTGGGCGTGGGCGGTGGTGTCGCCCAGATGCTCACCTTCTACCGGCCATCCAGCGTGGCGCGGGGCGACTGATCGAACCGGCGGATCGTGCCAGATCACCTCAGGGGCCCGCTGGACGAAGACCTGGACCTCCGGGCATTGGAGGAATGGCTGGTCGACCGCCTCTCTGACGACGGGGTCGGGGCCGTGCGATTGGCGGCACCGGTCCGACCCGAGGGCGGCTACTCGGGAGAGACGCTGATCCTGCCTGCCGTCGTCGAGAAGGATGGCCGGGAGGTGGAGGAGCGCTTCGTCGTGAGGCGTGAGCCTCCGGAAGCGGCCATCTACCCGGCGCAGTCGCCGACCACCACCGTCGAGGTGGAGCTGCAGTGGCGGGTGCTGCGGGGACTGGAGGACCACTCCGAGGTGCCCGTGGCCCCGTCAGTCGGCTTCGAGCCGGACGGGAAGGTCCTGGGCGGACCGTTCTTCGTGACCGGCTTCGTAGCCGGCGACATACCGCGGGAGGATCCGGCGTACGTGGCCGAGGGCTTCTATGCGGAGGCCACGCCTGAGCGCAGGCGGGCCATGAACGAGGCTGCGGCGCAAACCATCGCCACGGTGAACCGGGTGGACTGGATGACCGCCGGCCTCGGCCACCTGGTCCCGGCGGGGTGTGAGCCCACGAACCTCCGCCAACTGGACCTGTGGGAAGAGTTCGCCACGGGTGAGTTGCGAGGGCGCCCGCATCCGACCCTGGCCGAGGGTTGGCGGAGGCTCAGGGCCGAGGTTCCCCCCGACGCTGCAGCGGCCCTCTGCTGGGGTGACTGCAGGCTGGGGAACATCTTCTGGGATGGAGCCAGGCCGGCCTGCACGACCGACTTCGAGGGGGCGACCATCGCCCCGGCGGAGTTCGACCTGGGATGGTTCCTGAGCTTCGACCGGTGGATCCACGAGGCCTGCGGGAACCCCCGCCTGGACGGCGAGCCCACCCGGGAGGAGTTGGTCGGGGTGTACGAGCGGGCGCTGGGGCGCCGGGCGGTGGGTGTGCGCTGGCACGAGGCCTTCGGCGCGGCCCGCTACTGCGTCCTCGTCCTGCGGGTCATGAACCGCCTGGAGGAACGCGGCCTCCTGCCACCCGGGAGCGACCTCTACCTGGCCGGCGGGGTCACTGATGCCCTGCGGATGCAGTTGGAGGAACGCTGAACCGGCGACCCACCTACGGTGACGGCATGCAGGTCATCCTGAGCGACGACCATCGTGCCCACTTCCCGTCCGGGGAACTCTTCGAGGGTGGCCTGGTTCGGCCATTCGAGTGTCCGGAACGATGGGACCACGTGGTGGCCGCCCTGGATGCGGCCGGGTTCGACGACCGTCATGATCCTGAGCCGGTCGACCTGGATCGGGTCGTCCGGGTCCACGATCCCGCCTACGTCGACTTCCTACGGACGTTCTGGGAGGACTGGACGGCATCCGGGCATACGGGCGACGCCATCCCCACGATGTTTCCGGTGCGGGGGCTCCGCCACGATCGGGTGCCCCTCGAGCCCGATGGTCGGCTGGGGTACTTCGCCCTCGCCGCTGAGACGGCGATCACCGCCGGGACGTGGAAGGCCGCATCGGCTGCCGCGGCAATTGCCCAGACCGGGCAGCGCCTTGTCGCCGGCGGGTCGTCGGTGGCCTTCGGGCTGTGCAGGCCGCCGGGCCACCATGCGTCGTCCGACCAGTTCGGCGGCTACTGCTTCCTGAACAACGCGGCCATCGCCGCAGAGGGGTTCCTCGTCGACGGGGCCGATCGGGTGGCGGTACTGGACATCGACTTCCACCACGGCAACGGCACCCAGGGCATCTTCTGGGAGCGGGCCGACGTGTTTTTCACGTCGCTCCACGGGCACCCGGCCGACGCTTTCCCGTACTTCCTCGGTTATGAGGACGAGACGGGGGCCGGTCTCGGAGAGGGCTGCACCGCCAACTATCCGATGCGCCCCGGCACGGGCTTCGCCGAATGGTCGACGGCCCTGGACGATGCCTGCCGGCGGATCCTCGCCCACCGACCGGATGCCCTGGTGGTGTCTCTGGGCGTGGACACCTTCGAGGGTGACCCGATCAGCTTCTTCCGTCTGGCCACCGCTGACTACCTGGAGGTGGGACGCCGTATAGGCGCCCTGGGCCTGCCCACCCTCTACGTGATGGAGGGTGGCTACGCGGTGGACGAGATCGGTACCAACACGGTCAACGTGCTGTCGGGCCACCTTGAGGCCTGATCGTCGCGAGGCGTTGTTCCGAACGCCGGTCAGCCGGCGTCGAACTCGGCGGTGAGCCGTTTCGGGGCGGTGAGCCGCCAGGACTCCTCCACCACCACGGTCACCTCGTCCCAGTCGAGGTCCACGTCGAGCCTCAGGCCGACCCAGCCCCGTGGGCCGACGTAGGGGGGTACGAAGAACCGTTCGGGTTCCTGATCGACGAGCTCGGCCTGAACCCCCGGGGCTGCCTTGAACCAGATGGTGGGTCGTCCGTCGGCGGGGTGCTCGTGGAGGTTGCAGAAGGCGGGGCGCTTCACGACGCCGAAAGCAGGATTCCCGTGGTTGAGGCGTTCCTCCACGCCGGGTAGTGCGAGGCAGATCTCCCGGAGCCGGTCGAGCAGGTGCCCGTCCAACGGATCCAGGTGCGCTTCTGACGGATCCAGGGGTGGATGGTCCATGGTGGAGTTGATGGGGATCGAACCCACGACCCCCTGCTTGCAAAGCAGGTGCTCTAGCCAACTGAGCTACAGCCCGGCCAGATTTCCGTAAACACTGAGAAATGGCCGGTCTTCGAGGCCCCTCATCGGTTGTGGTGCTCTAAATGTAGGCCCGGGAAGTGACAAAGGAGGGGCTCACCATGCGAAGCAATGCGGCTTCGACATTGACGGGCAGCGGTGCGACTGAGATGCCGTCAACCAGGGTTCAGCGAATGTCGATGGTCAGCTCGGCGTGGGCTTGACGCAGCGCCTTCTCCACGGCTCGGGTTGTGTTGCCGCTAGCGAACAGGAAACCCAAGTACCGGTTTGCTTCTGGCGGGGGACGTACTCGGCTGCCTATGGGGATGGACAACTCCACATCGACGATGCCCGGCACTGCTTTCGCCTGCTCCTGTCCGCCAACAGCGAAAAGGGTGCCGGCTCGGGCGATGGGCAGCATCATTACTCCCGACGCTGGCGATTGGCGCTTGGCGAGCACGCCGCGGTATCCCAGGGCGCTTCGCAGCAGCATTGTTTCTAGCGACGTGCCCAACAGCCCGAAACGCAGTGTGCGGCCGCACAGGCCACCGATGGACCGAGCCGCAACCTCCAGCAGCCACACCCGACTGCCGTCTACCCGGGCCTCAGCATGTATTGGCCCCTGTACGAGCCCGAGGGCATCGGCTGCTGCACTGCTAATGGCGGCGATCTCATCTTGCACATGATGAGCAAGCCGTGACGGGGTCACGAGAATCGTCTCCTCGAAATACGGACCGTTCATCGGATCGGGCTTGTCAAACAGGGCGAGCACTTCCAGGTGCCCGTCGACAAGGAGACCTTCGAGCGCTACCTCGGTGCCGGGTACGAACGATTCGGCCAGGATGGGCTCGCTCGGGTCACGGCCCGCCTCGGCCGTGATGGTCCGAATCCGGGCCACAGTGTCAGCAACCTCGGCGATGCCGTCGACTCTGATAACTCCCCGGCTGGCGCTGAGAGATACGGGCTTGACCACACACGGAAAGCCGACTTCGGAGCACGCCGCAACCGGATCGTCGTCGGCACCGATGACGCGAAAAAGGGGCTGGGGTAGGGCTGCATCGGCGAAGACTTGCCGCATTGCCGCCTTGTCGCGGGTTACTCGTACCGCCTCGGGCGGGTTGTGCGGTAGCCCCAGCTCACGTGCCGCCACAGCCGCCATCACCACGCCTTCCTCATCAGCCGCGACCACGGCATCAAGGGGAAACCGCTGTGCGAACTCGACGATGCGACCCGCCGACCATTCTGGGTCCCGGGGGTCGATGCGGACCAGTGGGTACGCCATGTCACCCGCCATTGCCTGTGCGGCATTAGTGGCGATCACCGTTTCAGCGCGCAACATCTTTGCCGCGGCCACAAAGTCGGCGACTCGATACGACGAACTGGGCAAGACGATTAGCACACGCGTCACGACGCGACAATGCTACATAGATGCCCGGTGCCGATCCGCGGTAAAATAGCCGTCGCCAGTCGCCCCGGAGGAGTTTGTCATGGCCGAACCAGTCGCCACGGAGGAGATAACCATGGCTGACCCGGTGCTTTCGATCACCGACACTGCGCTGGCCAGGATCCTCGACCTCATCTCCGACGAACCCGACGGCGACGAGCTCGCTCTCGAAATACGCATCGCCGGGGTACGCGATGGCCAGTTCAACTACGAACTGGCCATGATCGGGCCACAGGACATCTCTTCCGCCGATCACAGCGAGGCCCACGGCCTGCTCACCGTGGTCATCCCTGCTGAGTCAGTGGAAAACGTCACAGGCGCCACTCTCGATGAGTCCCGCGACCTTCTCAAGCCAGGCCTGATACTGGACAACCCCAACCGGCCAAGCCCCCGAATCGCTACCGACGGCCCACCCCCCGACCTCAGTGGCCCGGTGGAACAGCGGGTGGTGCAGGTGCTCGACCAGCAGATCAACCCCTCCATCGCGGCACACGGCGGCGTAGCAGAGCTTGTAGCGGTAGAGGGTGGAACCGTCTACCTGCGACTGGGCGGAGGCTGCCAGGGCTGCGGCATGGCCTCGGTGACGCTAAGTCAGGGCATTGAGCACGCCATCAAAGAAGCGATCCCCGAGATCACCGCGGTCATCGACGTCACTGACCACGCCTCCGGTCAGAACCCCTACTACGAAGCCGCCAAGAACTAGGGCAGCCAACGCCACCGCAGACCTCGACGTTGCGGATCTGAGACCGCTGAGGTTCTGCACGACCGGGCGAGCCGAGCGCGGTAACAAATTGATGCAGTGAATGTGCGGGCGCATTGATCACCGTCAAGTTTCGGCGTGATCTGGCCTACCTACCAGGTCCCCCGGTGTGGGAAGTCCAGTGTTACTCCTCAGCCCCATGCTGAAGGAACAGTTTGCTCTGGAGGGCCCGCTATGCCGGTGACCAAGAATGACGCCGCGAACGTCGGCCCAGCTAGAGCACTTTCTCGGCCCCGGACAGCCCTTTCCTCTGGCTACATCACGTGGTGACGCCAGCGGGACGGCGGCAGCGCTTAACCGTTAGCTCGTTGGTCAAGCCCACTTGAGGTCGCGAAACGACCAAGCGCCGAGGGCGCCCTTCGGTGATCCGGAGCCTGTTGGCCGGGCGGTGATTCTTGCTGCCGGTAAGGGAACTCGTCTGGAGCGTCTCGCAGCGGCTGCTCCGAAGTGTCTGGTCGAGCCCGCCCGAGGCGTACCTCCGCTGCAAGTACGGTCCGAATTGGGGCACACCGAAACAAGTGGGCTACGAGAAGGATGTACTCGACGCGATGCCGAAGGGGACCGTCCCTGGTCGTGCGGGGTGGCTGAAGCAGCTCCTAGCCGTTCGTTTTTCGCCACGCCAGACTGCGACGTTGTTGGTACTCGACGGAAACGATGCCCCAGTGGCAGGCGCAGGTGTGTTGCTTGCTGGACTGAGCCAATCCAAGACAAATCGTCAGGGCATCGCGAAGTTTTATTTGCCCGGGCCAGACATCTATGCGTTAGCCATCACGGCCAACGGCCGCGAGGAAGTCCTTTATGAGGAGGAGATGGCCCGGGGGGAGAGATACGTCTACCGACCGGACCCCGCCAAACCTGAGGGAAGATACTTCGTACTCACGCAGAAGTAGCGAACGTCCGGGCAAGCCTTCCCTGCAGTATTCAGCGCGGCGAAATGTCCTGGTTTGTCAACGTTTCTGGTGGAGCTGATGGGAATCGAACCCACGACCCCCTGCTTGCAAAGCAGGTGCTCTAGCCAACTGAGCTACAGCCCCGTGTGGTCCCGTCGGGACGTGGCCCAGCGTACGAGGAGGGTGACCGTGGTCGTTGGCGAATCGGGTCATGCCGGCGGATGCATTCCTCCGCCAGCGGTCAGGAAATGACGACCTGGAGCGGGGTGTGACGGGCGAGGACGTCGAAGTCGATGTCGGCGTGCAGGATGGGGATACGGGCCTCGATGGCGGCGGCGGCGATGAGGCAGTCGATGAGCCGGCGTACGGTCTCACCCTGTCGACGACAGGTCCGGTATAGCGAGGCTGCGGTCTCGTAGTCGGCTGGTGTTGTGGTGACCACGCCAGCCCTGGCGAGGAGCCTGCGGAGGTCGGCCAGGTGCTGTTCGTCCCGGGCGCCGGCCAGGACCTCCATGCGGACCGGGTTGCAGATGGCGATATCCCCGCCGAGGTGGTCGTCAACCGCTTGGCAGGCGGCCGAACCGGTGCCCCGGAGGAACTCGACCCAGGCAGAGGTGTCGATCAGGATCACGGGGCGCGGCTCGCCCGGAGCCCATCCAGGTCGCCGTCCCATCCGGAACCGCGCAGGCTCCTCGCCCGGTCCAGGTCGAGAGGTTCGGCGGCGAGGGTGTTCAGTGCGAGGTTCACTGCCTCCCGCTTGGTTTTCAGCCGGTAGCGGGCCATGACGACAGCGCAGGCGTCGTCGTCGATGTCTATATTGGTGCGGCTCATACACTAAGAATACACCAATAGGTGGTCGGCCTCGTGCCGGACCCGGGTGACAGTGCCTTCGCTCCGGTGGTTGACCGATCCCGATGGCGGGAATGGGGCACGATGGAGGGATGTCGACCACCGGTCAGGGCGCCCCCGCGAGCAGAACGGCGTGATCAAGTACCTGGGGTCGAAGCGTCGCCTGGTCCCGGTGCTGGGCGG
>Ga0302119_10000386_pt1 | contig 19630 bp, 17 predicted proteins | sample AG5_Tmax_MG_FD_203114 | JGI IMG/M metagenome (GOLD analysis project Ga0302119, IMG submission 203114) | Marine microbial communities from Western Arctic Ocean, Canada - AG5_Tmax | ecosystem: Environmental > Aquatic > Marine > Oceanic | place: Canada: Western Arctic Ocean | collected 2017-10-01 | reverse complement strand
AATCATCGCGTATTCCGGCGCCCCGGAGGACTGGGTGAGGGGGGGATTCCTTGGCCCGGCGGGGCTCCCGGCTTGCTCAAACGACTGTTTAAGTCCAAATTTGCCCTTCCCCCGGTCTGCATGAATTTATTTCGCCAAATTGCGTCGAACCTAGTGAAGGGGCCAGTTTCTGACGACGCCGCGGGTGGCGGAGCGGGAGATGGCTCAGACACAGTATCCGACGCCACGTTGGTGAGTCGATGCCAAGAGGGCGACTACGCCGCCTTTGACGCTTTGGTCACCAAGCACCGCGGACGGGTTTATGCGATGATTCAGAACATGGTCAGAAACGAGGCCGACTCGTGGGACCTCGCCCAAGAGGTCTTCGTGAAGGTCTGGAAGGCGCTCCCGAGATTTGAAGCCCGGGCGCGCTTCTCGACCTGGATGTATCGCATCACTCACAATGTGGTCTACGACTGGATGCGGAAGCGCAAGATGGAGACCGTAGGAGAGCTCGATGACAACCTGCTGGACCAGGAATCGATTGCCGCCGGGGCACTGGCCACGCCCTCCCGGATGGCCCGCCCGGACGAAGCCCTTTCCCAAGGCGAATTGCGCACAAAGATTGAAGCGGCGTTGGAAAAGCTCTCTCCCGAGCATCGCGAGGCGATCCTGCTTCGCGAAGTGCAGGGATTCGAGTATAAGGAGATTGCCGACGTAATGGATTGTTCCATCGGAACGGTAATGAGCCGCTTGTTTTATGCCCGTAAGAAATTGCAATCACTGCTGACCAAGACTCATGAATGACGATCGTAAAGAAGAACTCCTCACCCGTTGGATGGATGATGCGCTGAGCGCTGAGGAACTCCGTGAGCTCGAACCGGTGTTGGCGGAGAACCCCGATCTCAACGAGGAGCGGGTTGATTACAGGAAGCTCCGTGATGAGCTCAAGGCTGCCATTCCCGCGGAAGTAGAACCGCCCTACCCGGATTTTTTCAACGCGCACTTGGAGCGTCTTGTCAGGGAGGCAAGTGGGGATGAACAGGTGAGGGAAGGGGCCATCCGCGGCTTCAGTCGGATCTGGCTCTGGTGGATGGCTCCCGCTGCCACCGCAGTGGTGGTCGGGGCCTTTCTTCTGGGAATGCAAAGCGCGCAACCGCCCGATTCACCCGGCTTGGCAGACGCCTCCAGTTCCGAAATCTACTCTCCGTTTGCAACAGTGGAGACCAAGATCATTCGCGACGCGGAACTTGATGCGACCTTAATCGTGGTGGAAGGACTCGATGACCTCGACGATCAGGATCTCGTGATCGGGGGCGGATCGATCGAGGGTGAGCACGGCTTCTTCGTGAATACCGGTGAGATTTACTAGTGTGAAAACGCTCGCGGCAGCGCTTCTCCTGACCCTGTCCTTCCTGGCAACGGGGCGGGCGGACGATCCAGGCAAGAAGATCATCGGAACGGTGCGCACCGAGCTCATCTTCGGCACCAAGGGCGCGGTCGAAGCGCTGGGAAATGGCTCCGTGAAGTTGCCAGCAGAGGAGCAGGAGCGCCTCCGCAAGATCGAAAAGCTGGAGAACTTCACCAAGTTCGTGAAATTGGGTTCCGTCGAGCAACCGGTCTTGGCGGGCTACAAGATTTGGGCGACCCCGATCAAGAATTCGGAAGCGATCATGGTGACCTTCCAACCCCAGGCGCGGATTGTGGAAGAGAACAAATTGCGCTTGGACATCGAGTATTGGCAGAAAAAGAAGATGGCGCTCCGCTGGGACCGGGTCTTCGAGGTCGGGAAGAGAGTTTACTTGATTGGGCCGAAATGGAGAGAGGGGAACTTGATCATCACGGTGGAGCTGGTAAATCTTCGGCACAAGTGATGAGAACCACTCGCCTGATTGTCGCCTTCGTCCTCCTTTGGGCCCCCGTCCTCTATGGGCAGTTTTCCTTCGAAAAGAAGTTGATCGAACTTGATGTGCCGCCTGAGACAGACCGGCTGAGCGTGGAATTTCCGTTCACGATCAAGGGAGAAGGGGCGGTCACGATCAAGGAATATGAATCTGGCTGCAGTTGTCTCTCCGCGGAAATCAGCGAGGGAGGAAAGCTGACCTGGAAGCCGGGCGAGAAAGGGGTGGTGAAGGGAAACTTCAAGTTGGGCACCATCAAGGGCACAATCGAGAAGGAGATCGTGCTGCGCATTTCTGGTGAGCTGAGCCCGATTCGCCTGAAGGTGCGCCTGCACATTCCCGAGCTCTTCAAGATCGAGCCGCCGACCCTCTTCTGGGATCTCAATGGTCCCGGGAAAGCTCAAACCTTCAAGGTGATGGTCAAGCACAGCAAGCCCATCAAGATCACGAACATTGCGTGCACCAACGAGCAGTTTGCGTATGAGGTCAAAACCCTTGTGGAGGGACAGTCCTACGAAGTCAAAGTGACTCCCAAGACGGTGGCCCAGCGCGCATTTGGATTGTTGCGAATTCGCAACGATTGCGAGTTCAAGAAACACCAGAGTGCCCAGGCCTTCATGGTGGTGCGGGCTCCCAAGGTGCAGCCGATTCCCAAGAAGCCCTGACCAGAGGGCTGTTGGTTGAGGGGGATTCGCCGGCGCCTTCGTTCCCATTCGCGTTCCCTTCCTCCGCGGAGTGCTGAGCTTGGGGAGAGCCTTGGCTCCATGTCGACGCAGGTGAGGAGGGGAAATGGTATGGGGAGGCGATCGATTAGAGGGTGAGTGTGCCGATGTTGTGACGGTCCCAGGCAGGCCTTCACAATCGTGTTGACGGGAGCGGTCAGAAGATCGTGGTTCTGGGAAGCAGGAACAGCCGGGCTCATTCAACAGATCCCTTCTGAGTTCTTCTTCGAATGGTAACTCTGGTCTCCCAACCATGAACTCCCATGCCCCATGATTGCAGTGCCAGAGATAGGGGACTTTTCTCAGCGCACATTCACCAGAATTGCACAGGACCCTACCGGTAGATACATACTTGGAGCCCAACGATTGTGGGTGTTCAAATGACGAACCTGTCCAAGGTCTTCCCCAAGGTGGCGGCTTGCTTCCACTCGGAGCCCAGGGCGTAGTCGAGTCGGGAAAGATCAGGCTGAAGGGATCCGGTGGGTGCCGGGGTAGCGAAGTCAGACGCGGGCCACCGAGATTGGATTCCCGGAGGGAGAGAGCCCTATGGGTTCCAGGTGAACCCGTTGATGCGGACCAACTCCACGTAGGGCTTATTTGGGGTGTCGGTGTTCCACTTTACCGTCACGGTGCACACTCCGGAACGTCCCCAGGGGAGAGCGTTCGGTTGGGAGATTTGATCTGCGAGGGGGGACTTGCTGGCAAAGTAGGCTTTCAGGCGCGGGGTGATGTTTTGATGCTGGCGAAGCTTGAGGAAGGACTTATTGTCAGGTTCCGGAATACCTTCATCGTAGGAGCGTTTGTAGGCATCGGCGATGACATGGAAGGTGCGCTCGCCGGGGACGGGCTTGAGTCCAAAGATGGCCATTTCGTCGTTGTAGAGATCAAGGAAGGCATCGGTGTGAATCTTGATCTTTCCGTCGCCCCACTCGTTGAGCTGCACCATGATGGGAACGGGAGTTTCATCGGGAGTGTGGTTGAAGGAGACCTCGAAGAAATATTCGGTGTGCTTTCCGGAGGAATTCTTCATGTAATGGTTGCTGTACTGCCGGACGACTTCAGGGAGGGCCTTGCTGAGTGGCCCGGTGGCCAGCTCAGTCTCTGAGCGGCGGGAGGGAGTCATGTATGCTCTGCGCTCTGCCAAGGATGTCGCGGCCAGAAATTTCCTGAGCACTCCGTCGGGTTTACTGGGAGAGGATGACTTGGGCTGGATGAGGCCACCCGACTTATTGAGATCGATCAGGGGCGGGAGGCCCACTTCACCTTTCACGCTGCGATCCCGATCCTCGATGAGTGGTTTTTTGGAATCCTCCAGGGTGGGAGGGAGAACGGGAAGGGGATCACCGACCGAAGGGAGGGGAACGAGCTTGGGGGGCGAAGGCTGGAGATTGAGATTCGCATGGGCGATCTCGAAATTGGCAGGCTTGGAGTCAGCCACCTTCAGAGCGGGAGGCTGATGCTGCCCCTCCGGAACAGTGGGAAGCTGACGGTAGGTTTGGCTGTGCGGAAGGAGCTCGCTGAGATCGAGCACGAGGTAGACCATGATCGCTGCCAGAACGAGAAAGAGGAGGGGGAAGACGATCCCTGGCCAGCGAAGACGCCGACGCGGTGGGGCTAGATGGACGTTCTTGGAGATCGGCTCGCGGAGGGGAGAGATCGACGAGGGGATGGGGTCGCTGTGGGAGAGCGGGAGGGTGTTTTGGGGGTTGAGCTCACCACTGGGGTTCGGAGGGGAGGCAAATCCTGGCGGAAGATTCGTCGCTTCCGGAGTGGGAGCAGGGCTGGCGAAGGGCACGGAAGAATCTCCGCCTCCAAAAGCAGGGCGGGATTGCCCAGTCGAGGAAGGCGCGGTGAGGTCCGGGAGGGAAGGGCTGCCGAGATCGGGAAAGGGTGCCATGCCGGGATTCGGTCCGGGCGCTGGTGGGGTGAACGGTTCAGGCGTGGTGGGAAAGTCACCGAGGGAGAGCAGAGAATCGGCCAGCGGATCGGTGGGGATTTCGGCGGGAGGAAGGCCTCCGGGGGTGAGGGGAGGAGGGGGGCTCAGAGGATCCGCCGCAGGAGCGGGCTCGGCGGCATCAGGTGCCAGATCCAACTCCAGGGAACCAAGCGCAGAACCGCCGAGGGGATCGGGAGCGGGATCAGGGCCGGGCTGAGTTGGCGCAGGTCCGGAAAAAGGATCGGGGACGACCTGACGACGGGGAAGGGGATCTGACTCTGGAGTTGGGAGAGAGTTTCCGGGTTGCTCTTGGAGCGCAGCCGAGACCTGGAGGTCGGACTGGGCCGGAGGCGGGAAGGGCTCCTGCGCGCTGGGTGAGGCAGGAAGCGGAGTGGCTTCTTGAAGATCCGGAATGGGATTATTGGTGGGGAAAGGTGCCGGGCTGGGAGTCGGAGCTGGGAATTGATCGGAGAGCGGGCTGCTCGGATCGGGGAGGGGGGCGTGGAATTCGTTGGCGCGAGGGGCTGGAGCGCTGATCTCCGGCTGACGGGTTTGAGTGGGCGCAGCTTCCGGGGTGGCCTGGGGCGCGGGTGGGCCGGGGTCCGGGTGAGGAGCGACGATGGGATTGCTGCACGAAGGACACGGCCCTTGGATGCCGGCCATCGATGCCGGAACGCGGAGTTGTACGCCACAACTTGAACAGCCGAACGAAATCATGTCTTGGCTCATGAGCGTTTCACGGAGAGGCCAACGACAAAGCTAGGGAGTCCACACGCGGTCGTCAATTCCGCAGTCCAAATAGTAAGGACGCGCAGAGCAAGATCATAATTCGGCCTGCAGCCACGATCGCCACAATTGTGAATCGATGTGAAAAACTTTTGGCGAAATTGCGAAGCACGGTGGGCTGCGAGGCGGGGCGAAGGTCTCGGAAATCTAGTGTTCCATCGGGTTTTCGCCGGAGGCTTCTCCGAGGGCGGAGTGTTCTTCGGAAAGGAACTTTTTAAATCGAGTTTTATCGATGGCCTTCATGTAGGCCTCCTCTGGGGTTGCCATGCCCGCCCGAAGTTTTTCCCAGATGGATTCGTCCATGAACTGCATGCCTTCGGCCTTACCCCCGATGATGACGTCGTAGAGTTTCTGGGTCTGGCCCTCCCGGATGATGGCGGAGACCGCCGGAGTGGCGAACATGATCTCGTTCACGGCGCAACGCCCGGGTTTGTCGCAGCGTTTCATGAGGAGCTGGGCGACCACGCCGCGCAGCGAAGCCGCGAGCATGGTCCGCACCTGCGACTGCTGATCGGCAGGAAAGACGTCCACGAGACGGTCGACGGTCTTGCGGGCATTGTTGGTGTGCAGGGTGCCGAAGACGAGGAGGCCGGTCTCAGCTGCGGTCAAGGCGAGGGAGATCGTTTCCAAGTCGCGCATCTCGCCCACGAGGACGATGTCGGCATCCTCTCGCAGGGCGGCGCGCAGGCCGTCCGCAAAGGTCGGGGTCTGAATGGGAACTTCGCGCTGCGTGATGATGGAGCGCTTGTTGTTGTGAACAAATTCAATGGGCTCCTCGACCGTGATGATGTGGCGGGCGAAGTTGGTATTGATGTAATCGAGGAGGGCCGCCAAGGTGGTGGATTTGCCGGATCCGGTGGGTCCGGTGACGAGGACGAGCCCGGAACGCATGTGCCCGAACTCCTTCACCACGGTGGGAATATTGAGCTCTTCGAGCGAGGCGATCTCGGTGGGAATCAGGCGAAAGACGGACGCGAGGCCGTTTTTTTGCTGCAGGTAGTTGCACCGGAAGCGGGAGGTTTCATCCATTTCATAGGCGAAGTCGAGGTCGCCGCATTCGAGGTAGTCTTTGAAGGCGGTGGGCTCGCAAATTTCGGAGAGCATGGCCTTGAAGTCTTCGCCATCCAAGATGCCTTGCCCCGGGATGGCCTCGACCGATCCGTGAATGCGGACCTTGGGAGGTGATCCTTCCGAAAGGTGAAGATCGGATCCGCCTTGTTCGATGAGGTACTGAAAGTATTGATCAATTCTTGCCATGGTGGTCGGCAGGTCAGGACTGGAAGAAGGCTTTCATTTGGACTTTGTCCTCGGAGCGGAAGAGGGCTTCCTCCTGGGTGATTTGTTTCTTCACGTAGAGGTTTCGGAGGGACTCATCCATGGTGATCATTCCGACCTTCTTACCTGTCTGCATGATGCCCGGGAGCATGAAGGTCTTTCCGTCGCGGACGGTGGCCGCAACGGCCGGAGTGTTGACGAGCAGTTCGAGAGCGAGGGATCGACCATCGCCTGTGGCATTGGGAACGAGTTGCTGAGAGATGATGCCGCGGAGGGATTCCGAGACCATGACGCGAATCTGGTGTCGTTGGTCGACGGGGAACACGTCAAGAATCCGGTCGAGGGTTCGGGGAGCGTTTCCGGTGTGGAGGGTCGCGAGCACGAGGTGGCCGGTTTCTGCGGCGGTGAGTGCGAGGGAGATCGTCTCGAGGTTTCTCATTTCCCCGACCATGATGACGTCGGGATCTTCCCGCAGAGCTCCGCGCAAGGCCTTGGGGAAGGACTCGGTGTGAGAATGAACTTCGCGTTGATTGACGTGGCAGCCCAGGGATTCGAAGACGTACTCGATGGGATCTTCCAAGGTGAGGATGTGATCCTGGCGATCCTGGTTAATGAAATTGACCAGGGCGGCGAGAGTGGTGGACTTTCCGGAGCCCACCGAACCGGTCACGAGGAGCAAGCCGTTGTGATACCGGGTGAGCGGAATGAGGTGGTCGACGGGAAGTCCAAGGGCGGGAAGGTCACGAATGGTGGTGCTGATGATCCGGAAGACGATGTCGATCCCGAGGCGCTGCTTCACCACCGAGGCCCGGAAACGGCCTTGGGCATTGGCGTAGGCAAAGTCGACGTCCCCGGTCTTTTGGAGACGATTCCATTCCTTTTCTTCGAGGAAGGATTTTGCCAGGCGCTCGGTGTCTTCCGGGGTGAGCGGAGGGTGGCCCTCCCAGATGGGGGACAGGGTTCCATAGCGTCGCCACGCTGGGGGATAGCTCGTGGGGAGGTGAATATCAGAGCAATCGTACTCAATTCCGATGGAAAGATACTCATCAACATGAGCGAGGACTTGGTGTTCGGACATGGGAATCGGTTTACGGCGGGCGAGCGTGGTCGGTGCGTGGCGATGTGAAAACCATAGAAACCGCTATGGGCCAAGCAAGGAATCCGTTTCCGGGGCATTCGGACGCAGATACTCTTTGGCTTGGTTGAGGACATACGATCGAATCGCGGGCTTTATGAGAGATATACCCCATCCGAGAATGCGCCTGCTTATTGGTTTTTGAGGGGTTTTTACGTGAGGTCTGGGACGGACCAGATAGGTGAGGAAGGCTACCCCAGCTGTGGTAGCTCCGAAGATCTGGAGGGGGTGGCGCCGAAAATAGGATCCAAGGGCCTGGCCCGGGCTCAGTCGGCGCCGGAGGCTACGACTGCTCGTGGAGAGGCAAGTGCGCGAGGAGTCCAAGTTCAGCGCGAGTTCTTTTTTTCGCTGTCGGATGATTTCGGTGGATTGAGCCATGCGCGGTCTTTGTTGAATTCGGCGCGGGAATATTCGAAGAGGGGCTGAGCGGGCTTGCGCTTGAGTTTTTTGATCAGAATCAGTGCGATCAGGAAGTGGATGGAGCCTGCTCCGATGGCGGCCAGTTGCCAGCCGAAGCCTGCGAAGTTCTCGGACCAGCTCTCCACCCAAAGGCCGAGGAGGGAGATGAGGGTCAGGAGGAGGAGGGCGTAGGCGAAGAAGAGGAGGGCGACCACCGTAATTCCGAGGGTGCCTTTGCGGGCAACCACCTCGCTAGCCTCGCGGGCTTCGATGCCAAGGAGTTCGACGCGGGCATGGAGGTGATCCCGAAGTCCATCGCGAAACACCTTGGCGGACTCCCGGGCGGAGCCGTCTTCGCTCCCCTCGCCCGAGGGGGGGCGTTGGGAGCCGGACTTATGAAACCAGCCGGGCATGGTCAGGCGCGGGGTGAGTTGGGAGAGAGCTTTGCCACCCGGTAGAAAAAATTAGCGCCGGATGATGAGCCCGACGAGGAGACCGACTCCGGCAGCGATGAGAACCGATTTGCTGGGGTACATCCGGATGTATTCCTCGAAATCCGCGTGCACTTCGCGCGCTTTGTCCCGGGTTTCTTCCCATTGTTCACCGGCCACATCTTTGAATTGCTGCGCCCTTTCGCCGGCCACATCCTTGATTGCGGAGGCTTTTTCTTCGGCCACGTCCTTGATCTGAGAGGCTTTCTCGCCAGCGTAATCGCGAAACTGCTGCGCTTTTTCGGCGGCAGATTCCTTCAGGAGCTGGGCTCGCTCTTCCGCACTCTGTGCAATTTGGCGGGTTCCCTCGCCTGCCGCTTCGCGCAGATCGTTGGCAGCTTGCTGGACGGATGGGGCATCCTCGGTCTCGCCTTCGGGACGGGCTAATTGTTCACTCATGATTCGTCATGCAGGTTAAAATTTCTCCAGGGGGGGCCGCGGCGGATTCAAGGGCTCTCCTGACTGGTGCGACCGTGACGCAGATCGAGCAGGGGCGCAAGCCGAAGTCAGGCCAGATGCGGGTTGGGGCGGTCGAGGCACGCTGCTTGGCCCACTGGAGAGGCCGTCAGGATCGGGGGAGGACGCCAGGCAGGTCGTCCGCCTTGCCTCGCTCGGCATGGTGCAGGCCCGAGGACTTCCTCCAAGCTCACCGTTCGGGCACAATTTGTGCCTTGGGGGGATCCCGAAAAATGGGATGATTTTTGCCCTCGGCGGGTCGCGTGAAGGGAGCGCTGCTCCAGACGGGCTTTTTAAGGGGGCCTTGTCCGCGAAACTGGAAGAGTCCGTTGAGGGGGAGGAGGGGGAGGGTGACGAGGCCGAGGAGGCCGCGGGCGTTCATGCGCATGGTCATGTCGACCCGCTTGTTGACGAGATCGATATTTCCTTCTCCCACGAAGGTCGTAGAGGGGGTGGAAGTGAGGAAATCCTTGGTGTAGGCCACCCCGTTTCTGATGACAAAGGTGGCGGAGGCGTCGCGCGCTTGTTCGTGGCTGAATGTTTTTCCGAGCACTCCCCCAATGGGCGGGGAGAGCGGGCCAAAGATGGGAACGTGGAAGAGTTGTCCATTGCGCAGGCCGACCACCCCCTTGCCTTGAAAGGCGTTGGTGTGCCCGGGTACGCTCGTGAAATCGATGCGACCGGTCAGGGTTCCGTAGGCGGCTTTCTCGAATCCATAGACCCGGCCGACCTCTCCCAGTCTCATCTCATTCCATTTGATACCTCCGTCGATGGACGCTGGTCGTCCCGGATTCGTCCGGACCGTGATCACCCCGGCGCCAGTTCCCGCGAAGCTCCGAAACTTGAGGTCGTCGATATCGTAGCGCCGGTTCCGGGTTCGCACGTTTGCGGAAAGGTTGCTCAGCTGCACGGTCCGATCCAGAAATTCATAATTGGTCGTCCCTTGCGCGACGATGCGTGTTTCCAGGTCTGTACGGAGGCCGAATTTGCGGTGATCGACCACACCGTTCGCGATGAGACTTGGGGGCCGGTGGAAGCCGTAGGATTCGTCGACGTGGTCGGCACCGCCGGGGTAGACCAGTCGTAATGCCGGGCCGGGCCAGATCTCGCCCCGGAGGTTGGCCAGGGAGGTGAGTTGGTCCTTTTTGTCGTAGTGGATCCTGTCGGCCATCATGACGGCCGAGGCCTGACCTCCATGGCGCCGATGCAGAAGGTAGTTGGTGTAGTCGAACTCCAATGCGATCCCGGACCACAGCGAGCCGCGGGGGCTAATCTCGAACTCTGCCCTGGCGCTGCGGATGGGGACGTTATTGTAGGAGGAATCCTTGAGATCGGTCTTCCCCACCACGCGCCACCCGCGCTCGCCCTGCGCCGGCGTTTCCTCTTCGCCCTCGAATTCGAAATTGGCGGTGAGGGAGCCCTTGAGGGCTTTCGCAAACTCATAGTTCTCACCGAGTTCGGCGAGGTTGATCTTTTTGCACTCGATCCTTCCCGAGACCGAGGGAGAGCGATTCTTGTTTTCCTGGATGGTGAGGGATCCCCCACCGGTGCCACTGAAGATGGAGAATTTCAGTTCGCTGATGTCATGAAGATGGGGCCTGCTACGGACGGTGCCGGAGAGCTCGTTCAGCTGCAGGGTTTGGCCCAGGAAATCGTAGTCAGTCGCACTGTTCGCCACCACTTGAGTCAAGACGTCAGTGCGCAAACCGGGCTTCTTCACGTCGATCACCCCGGAGGCGCTGAGTTGCGGCGGACTACGAAATCTGTACTGGTTCTCGACGTGAGCGGCGACCCCGGGGACGAAGAGTCGAAGAATTGGTGCGGGCCAGGCAGTGCCTTGGAGGCTGTCGAGGTGGGTGAGCTTGGTTTCCGCGTCGTAGCGGATGCCGGTGGCGTGCATCTTGCCGGACGGGGGTCCTTGGTGCAGTTGACCTCCCCCGGAGCCTGCGTAGTTGAATTCGGCTTGGACGTCCGTGAAAATGGAATCGAGGGGGGTGATGTAGAATTCGGACGCGGCCAGAATCATGGGGACCTCGTTGTAGGAGAAGTGTTTGAGCGAGATTTTTCCGCTCGCGTCCCAGTTCCGGAGGTTACTGCGCTGGATGGTCCCCTCGGCTTCCACCATCACCTTGCTGTCCTTGGTGAAGGCGCAATTTGCCAAGGAGCGTTCGAGCCCGCTGCCTTCGATGAAGACGCCGTAAGTTGAGAACGGAAGACTGCTTGTGCCACGATAGCGAATCAAATCGTCCTGCAGGAGGATCTCTCCTTCAAGTTTGCCGGACTCGTGTTTGACCTTTAATTTGCGGAGGTAGATATTGCCGTTCTGCCAGGAGAATTCGGTCTTGAGCTGATCGAGCGGGATTCCAAGAAAGCGGAAGTAATCCCACTCGAGGTTGCCCACCGTACTGAGCATCAGGCCCTCTTCCTTGCTGACTACCCACTCGCCTTGCGCCTCGATCCTGGGAGCGAGGGCGGAAGTGAACTCGGAAAGGGTGTGATTGTTGAGACCCTTTCGGAGGAGATCGGCAATCTTGAGGGAAGAGGTGAGGTCGTAGGCGCCATGTTTTTCCTGGAGGTCGTAATGGGCGCGCACGTCCAGCTTGCCCGAACCGTCGGAAAAGCTGAGTTCGCTCACGGTGAGGGTGCGGTTGTCCAGGGTGCCCCCAAGGCGCACCTGTTCCATGGTGTAGTCGTGGCGGGTGAGTTCACTGGCTTGGAGGGAGAAGGAGGCCCGGATGCTGGAGGACCGGCGCATGCTGCCGGTGAGGCGGAGACTCAGTTCAGGTGGGGTGTTGCCGGGAAAGGACCAGCGTGCGAGCTCCGGGAAAATATCCTGCGCGAATTCGTCGCGTCGCGAGGTGGTGCCGGGTTCACGATCCTTGGAGAGATAGCCGAGGTCGAATTCGTCCAATTCCACATCGAGGAGAAAGTTCATCCCGCCGAGCGTGCCGCGGGCTCCTTCGAGGAGGAGGCGGTTCTCGCGATCAAGGCTGGCACTCCCGGTGAGATTGGAGATTTGCAGGGCGGGGCCCCCTCTACTGATCGGGAGGGAAAGGTGAGCATCGCTCAGAATCACCCGTCGAATCTGGAGCTCGCCGCGGAACGCCTTTCCGCGATCGACATCGAAGCGCAGGACCGGGATGCGGGCCCAGACTGCGGTGCGAGATTGGTCGGTGTAGAAGAGGACCTTCTTGGCGATGATTCCACGGGTGGGAGAGAAGTGGACCGATTCGAACTCGGCGTGAATTCCTTGTCTGGCGAGTTCTGACGCGATGCGCTCGCCCCACTCACCTTCGAACCCGTGGTTGTTGAGCCAGAGAAAACCGCAGCAGATGCCCATCAGAAAGAGGGCGCTCGCAGCAATGACGAGAGCCTTGAAGTGCTGGAACCAACGGAATTGCAGCATCGGAGAACAAGCTTACCCAGTCATGGTAGCGAAAATAGACGATCTGTTCAAAAGAATCTCGCTCCAGGGCTCGGATCTCCACGATCTGAAACCGAAAATTGAGTCTCGCGCGGGATGGGTGCGGTCCTTAACCTCCCCGGAGTATGAGGCTTGCGGTCTTGGGGAGTGGAAGCGGCGGGAATGCCGCCGTGCTCGAGGCTCGTGACACCCGCCTCCTCCTTGATGCCGGCTTGAGCGCCAAGCAACTTTGCCAGCGGCTCGAGTTGTTGGACATTGATCCTGATTCCCTCGATGGGATTCTGCTTTCCCACGAACACAGTGATCACACCCGGGGGCTGGAAGTTTTTTTGCGCAAGCGACGGATCCCGGTCTTCGCCAATGCGCTCACGCGCGAATCCCTTGCTGAGCGCTGTGGCGAGAATATTGCCTGGCGCCTGTTCCAACGGGGAGAGTCCTTCGAAGTGGGGAAGGTCGAGATCAACTCCTTTGCCGTTCCGCATGATGCCGTGGATCCGGTTGGCTTCGTCTGCAGTGCGAACGGTTCGCAAGTGGGATTCGTGACGGACTTCGGACACGTCACCACCCTGGTGCGGGACCGTTTGCGGGGAGTGCGCGCGCTCTTTGTGGAGGCCAACTACGATCAAGGCATGCTCGACGAGGACACCAAACGTCCCTGGTCCATCAAGCAACGCATCTCGTCCCGGCATGGCCATCTTTCCAATGCGCAAACTGCCGACCTCGTCTGCGGGCTCCTCGAGCACGGATTGGAGACCGTGGTGCTCGGTCACTTGAGCCGCGATTGCAATTGTCCCGAGATTGCAACGGCCGTGATGCGGGCGGCTGCTCCGGCCGGCAAGATCGAGGTGCATGTGGCCTGGCAGGAGAAACCCACCGCATGGGTCGAGATTCGGGAAGAGTCCCCTGAATTGGTTCTGCCCGTGGCGGAAGGGAGAGACCAAATGGATTTGGCGTTGGGGTAAGGAGAAATTTTGCCTGCATTCCGGGGGCCACATTACGATTGCGAATCCAATCTTCCCGTTCATGCTCTCGCGCCTTGTCGATTCCGGCCGTCAAACCATCCTTGGAGGAGTTCCGCGCGCTTGCGGAGCAGGGGAATGTCGTGCCGGTATACGCGCAACTGGCGGCGGACTTTGAGACTCCCCTCTCGGCCTATCTCAAGATTCGCGATGGCAAGCATGCTTTTCTCTTTGAGAGTGCCGAGAGCACCGATGCCAGCGGTCGCTGGTCGATCGTAGGAAGCGGTCCACGGCGGATCTTCGAGGCGCGGGGCCGCGAGGTGCGCATTCGTCACGGCCGAAAGGAAGAAGTCATCGAAGCCGAGCGCGACCTGCTGGGGGAGCTCGAGAAATTCATGGCGGGCTACCAGCCGGTCCTGCACGGCGACGCCCCCCCGTTTTTCGGAGGTGCGGTAGGCTATCTGTCCTACGATGCGGTGCGCCAGTTTGAACCCACCATTGGGGAGCCTCCCGCGGACGACCTCGGACTGCCCGAGGCGATCTTCATGATCGCGGACACCCTCCTGCTCTTTGATCACAAGTTGCGTCGCTTGCTCGTGGTGTCCAACGCCATGTTGAGTGACCACGACTCTCCGGAAGAAGCCTACGGTGAAGCGGTGGGACGCATCGCTTCCACGATCGAGATACTTGACCGCCCGCTGCATATCCCCGCCTTGAATGGCCTGCAGGATTCCGAAACTCCGGAGCCGGTGAGCAACACCACGCAGGAGGAATACGAAGCGATGGTGCGCAAGGCCAAGGAGTACATCAGCGCGGGGGATATCTTTCAAGTGGTCCCCAGTCAGCGCTTCGAGGCTCCCTTCGATGCCGCCCCGATTGATCTCTATCGTGCATTGCGCCACGTCAATCCCTCTCCCTACATGTTCGTGCTCGAGCTGGGGGACTTCGCCCTGGTGGGAAGTTCTCCCGAAGTGCACGTCCGCTGTATCGACGGGAAAATCGATATTCGGCCCATCGCGGGAACGCGCTGGCGTGGCAAGACGAAGGAGGAAGACGACGCCCTGGCCGCGGATCTCCTAGCCGATGAGAAGGAGCGAGCCGAACACGTTATGCTGGTCGATCTTGCCCGTAACGATGTCGGGCGCATCGCCAAGCACGCGTCGGTAGAGGTGAACGATTTCATGATCGTGGAGCGCTACAGCCACGTGATGCACATCGTCTCGAATGTCACCGGCGAACTGGCGTCCGACTTCAGTTCCTACGATGTTCTACGCGCCACCTTCCCGGCGGGGACCGTGAGCGGCGCCCCCAAGATTCGCGCCATGCAGATCATCAACGAGATGGAGAAGAACAAGCGCAATGCCTACGCCGGGGCGGTGGGTTACTTTGGCTGGGATGGGGGGCACGATTCCTGCATCGCCTTGCGCACTTGTCTCCTCAAGGATGGCAAAGTCTATGTGCAGGCCGGAGCTGGCGTGGTCGCCGACAGCGATCCGACCTACGAATACAACGAAACCGTCAACAAGGCGATGGGGATGCTGCGGGCCATCGGGCTCGCGAAGACCCTGCAAGGATGAATTGAGGATCCCCTGATCCCACCATGGGAAGGGAAATCCGATTATGGTCACCGCGCCGAATTCAACGAATCAGCCAATCTCCACTCTCGCTTGCAACATGCTCCTCGTCATCGATAACTACGATTCTTTCACCTACAACCTGGTGCAGTTTTTCGGCGAACTGGGGGCCGAGATGGAAGTGCATCGCAATGACGAGATCACGGTGGAGGAGATCCGTGATTTGGGCCCGGAACGCATCTGTATTTCACCGGGACCCTGCACTCCAAAAGAGGCCGGGATCAGCTGCGAGGTCATTCGTGAGTTTGGAGCAGAGCTTCCCATTCTCGGAGTGTGTCTCGGCCATCAAGCGATCGGGCAGGTTTACGGTGGGGAAGTCGTCCGGGCCGACAAACTCATGCATGGCAAGACCTCGATGATTGAGCACGATGGCAAGGGCGTCTTTGCCGGGCTCGAAAACCCGTTTGAAGCTACCCGCTATCACTCCCTGATTGTGGAGCGCGCTTCCTTGCCGGATTGCCTCGAAGTGACCGCATGGTGCGACGAGGTCGTGATGGGGTTGCGTCACAAGGAGCACCCGGTCCATGGCGTGCAGTTCCACCCGGAGTCGATCTTGACGGAAGGGGGAAAGCACTTGCTCAAGAACTTCCTCGCTATGCAGCGGTAGCAATGCTGGCTTCCTCGACCGTGATGGTGAGATCGGAGCCCAGTCCCTGCAGCAGGCGTTCCAGTTTCTCGCCGTCAAAATCCTGCATCACGGCGACCCGTCCGATGGTCCGGAAGAGGAAGTGACCAGGCTGGGGAGCGGCGACCCGCTCGGTGCTGAGTTCTTCGAGGTTGCCCCCGATGCGGGCGATCACCGAAGCGATGCTTCTCACAATGCCCGGACGATGGTGGCCATGGACCTCAAAGTTCAGCGGCTTCACAATGCGATGGGGGACATTGCTCTCCTTCACGATTTGCACCTTCAGGTCTTCGAGAGCGTTGAGCACCTCTAACAGTTTCTCTTGTTTTTCATCCGGACAATCGAAGCGGAGGATGCCTGCAAACTGTCCCGCATAGCGCGTCAGCCTCGATTCAAGCCAACTCCCGCCGTGCGCGTAAATCGTTTCGGAAAGAGAGGCGAGAATTCCCAGACGATCGGGTCCGAGGACGGTCATAACTAATGAGTGATCCATATCTCAGTGTGAGGTCACCTGCACGGCGTGTCCAGTGAGAGTGAGCGTTGTGAATAGATTTTCGACTTTGGGGCCGAGAATTCAAAAGATGCTGGCAGATTTCCTGTAAACGAGCTACAGCTTTGGGATCCTTGGAGGTGTGTCCTCGGCCGGAGAGAGGCCCTCGTGGAAAAGGAACCCGGGGGGAGTGCGAAATTATTTTGGATGTTGGAGCTAGTAATCCTGGGGGGAACCTCTGCTCCGAGCGCGCTTTACTTGGGGGGCAGGCGCACCGTGGTGAGCCAGAAGTTACGCACTGTATTGACCACCTTCATGTATTCATCGAGGTCCGCGGGCTTCGTGATGAAGCAATTGGCGTGTTGGCCGTAAGCGGCAGCAATATCTTCGCGGTCTTCCGACGAGGACATCACGACCACTGGAATGCTGCGCAGGAGGGGATCGGATTTGATCTCCGCGAGGACCTCATGTCCGCTTTTTTTCGGAAGGTTGAGGTCCAGGAAGATGATTCCGGGCTCGCTCGCATATTCGTAGGGAGGTTGCTTGCGCACGTAGTGGAGGGCGGCCTCGCCATCGGTCACGACATGAAAGTCGTTCGGGATTTTCCCCTCCTTGAGGATCTCAACCATGAGCTGAATATCGGCCTCGTTGTCTTCGACTAGAAGGATGTCGATGACGGCGCTACTTTCAGGTGCGGTCTCGTTGCCTGCGGTCACTACTGGCGATGCTTGCTGTGTGTGGGGTTGTAATTCAAGAATAATCGCGATGGCGGCTTGCGGCAGAGCTCCCTGAGTCCCCAGGCTGAGCACGTTTCTAATTATGTTGGCACCGGTTCCGTGATTCCTATTTGCAAAGGAATACTGATCATCAAGTATGGGGACCCAGAGGCGGATGAGCTCGAATTGCTCGAAGGCCCTGCCCTCGCAAAATCGGTCCAGGATGAGTTACCGGAAGATGTGGAGGGAGGGCACGGGCATCGGACTGGCAGTGGTTCGCAAAATCGTGGAACGGCACGGTGGAAAAATCCGCGTTGATTCCGTTCCGGGAGAAGGCTCGGTGTTCAGCTTCACGCTCAAGGCGGGCTGTTCAGCAATCCCGGGGCCTGAACAGTCTACGGTTGCTGGGACTCCTTAGCCGCTCCGCCAGCCTTGGTCGAGGGCCCGGACACATCGGTGTAGTACGGAGCATCGTAGAGATTCTCGTAATACTCGGTCGCCATGCGATCGGAGTCGAAGAAGGGAACGACGTCGTCCATCGAGCTGAGGACCAGCTTCCACCATTCCTGGGAACGCTCGTAATACATCGGGAGAATCTTGTTCTCGAGGATGTGGTAGGTGGCGAGAAGATCGTGGCGATCGCGCTCCTGAGGGGAAGCATCTGCTTCGGGGCCCGGAATGACGAAGCTGTTCTCGCCATCCCGTGCAAACTCGCAAATCCATCCGTCGTAGGTCGAAAGGTTGACTGCGCCGTTCATGGCAGCCGCCATGCCACTGGTGCCGGAGGCTTCGCGCGGCACGATGGGAGTGTTGAGCCAGACATCGGCGCCGTCTTTGAGGAGCTTGGAGAGGGCCAGCTCGTATCCGACCAGGACTGCGGCGTTGGCGTGTTCCTGGGTGATGTGGACAAGGTGATTGAAGATATCGATCGCGCCCTGATCCTTCGGGTAGGGCTTGCCGGCCCAGATGATCTGGACGGGTTGGTCGGTGTTGCGGAGGAGAGTCTTGAAGCGTTCCACGTCGCGCGTAATGAGGTCGGCGCGCTTGTAGGCGGCAAAGCGTCGGGCCCACACGATGGTGATTACTCCCGGGTCAAAGAGGCGTCCGGTTTGGTCTGCCACCACCCGGAAGAGTCGTTCCTTGAGGGTGCGCTTGCGATGTTGAATCTGGTGAGAGTCGGCTTTGACTCGACCTGCTTCGAGGTCGGCGTCGACCCAGAACTTCTTGTTCTGGGCATTGGTGATGTGGGTGATGGGACAGATGTTGGAATGATCGCCCCACAATTTTCGAGAGACCTCGCCGTGAAGTTTGGAGACTCCGTTGGCCAAGCGGCAGGTCCGCAAGGCGGCCACGGTGTGGGTGAAGGGCTCGCCCTTGATCCCGGTAAACTTGGACACCTCATCAAGGGAGAGTCCCGCGAAGAAACTGAAACGGTGAAGCAACTCGAGCTCATGGGTTTCGTTGCCGGCCGCTTCCGGGGTATGGGTGGTGAAAACCAGACGCTTGCGGACTTCTCCCTCAGAGAAACCGCGTTTGGATCGGAGCCAGAAGGCCGCTGAGAGGGCGTGGGCTTCGTTGAAGTGGTAGACCTGTGGCTCCGCGCCCAGTTCGTGGAGGAGTTTCGCGCCACCGATACCGAGAATCATGTACTGCGCGATGCGGGTCAGGGCGTCGGAGTCGTAGAGGCGCAGCGAGATCGAGCGCGACATCGGGTCGTTCTTTCCGATGTCGGTGGAGAGCAGGAACATGGGCGCCGTGCCGAAGGTGTCCGCCGGCAGGTAGAAGGCTTTCACCCACACCGGATGGCCATGAACTTCGACCTCAAACTCGATCCCTGGATCTTCCAGAAAGTGGTAATCATTCTTGCGATGTTGCACGGTCATCTCGCGATCTTCGCCGCGGATCTGATGGTAGTAGCCGTAGGTCCAGAGCATGCCGATGCCCACCACGTTCTGTTTCAGTTCATACGCGCTGCGCATGTGGGATCCCGCCAGGAACCCGAGACCGCCGGAGTAAATCTTGAGCCCTTGATCGATGGCACATTCCATCGAGAAATAGGCGACGCTGGTTTCGAATCGGGGATCGATCTGGTAGGGATGGGCGAAGTCGCCGGGAAGAAAGCTCATGCTCATGGAATGCAGAGGTGTGGGATCTGCATGGAGCGAGGCGGTAACCTCTCGCCCTCTGGATGTCTAGACCAGGCCTATTCGAGTGAATCCTTTCTGATTTCCTAAGTATTTCCCTTCCGATGGCAATTCATTGGATGCCAAGGATTTCGGATTTTCCCATTCCCCCGATGTGAATGACATCGACAGAATGGTGGCTATTCCACGCTGACTGAGAGGTCTGGACTGAGAGCTTCCAGGGCCGCAACCAGAGTCTCGTTGTCGAAGTCCGCGAGCACTGTGACCGAGCCCGTGGCGCGGAAAACCGGATGGCCGGCATGGGGTGCGGATTCCAAGTTGCTGGTCAGTTCTTCGACGTTGCCTCCAGTGCGCACGATGGCAGAGGCCAGTTGCTGCACGATGCCGGGGCGATCGTTGGCCACCACATCGAAGCGGAGAGATTTCTTTTTCCCGTCCAGCCCTGCGAGTTCCTCGGCGACGTGAATGGTGAGATTAGCGAGTCCCTGGAGCGAACTCAAGAGTTCCTCGTGCCTGCTGTTGGGGCACTCCACGCGCAGGAGACCGGTGAAGTGTCCG
>Ga0302119_10000385_pt1 | contig 19631 bp, 16 predicted proteins | sample AG5_Tmax_MG_FD_203114 | JGI IMG/M metagenome (GOLD analysis project Ga0302119, IMG submission 203114) | Marine microbial communities from Western Arctic Ocean, Canada - AG5_Tmax | ecosystem: Environmental > Aquatic > Marine > Oceanic | place: Canada: Western Arctic Ocean | collected 2017-10-01 | reverse complement strand
GTGAAAACAACATGGCATAGGAGTATGTTACTTGTTTCCGCAATAACTCTACACAATATCCCCGAAGGTCTTGCCATAGGAGTTGCTTTCGGAGCAGCGGCCTCAGGATCAGAAGGATATACAGTAGGCGCTGCAGTCGCTCTCGCTATAGGGATAGGATTGCAGAATTTTCCAGAAGGTGCTGCAGTTTCTTTACCTCTTAGGCGCGAAGGACTTTCCAGGAGGGACAGTTTCCTTTGGGGGCAGCTTTCGGCAATCGTCGAACCGATAGCCGCAGTTATTGGGGCGGCTTTAGTTATCGCAATGGCCCCTATATTGCCTTATTCACTAGCATTCGCAGCAGGAGCTATGATTTTCGTTGTTGCAGAAGAATTGATTCCTGAAGCACATCGTGGTGGTAATGGAGATATAGCGACAATGGGAGTTATGCTGGGGTTCTCAATAATGATGGTATTAGACGTCGCTTTTTCATGATTCTTAGATTAATCACAAATATGGGCTTCACCTGTCGAGACTATGACGCGAGCGGTAATTGCTTGGGCATTAAAAAAATCGGGCCAAGGCCACAGCGTCGCTATCGCTACTATAATCCAATCCAAAGGCAGCGTTCCAGGTAAACCAGGCGCCAAATTAGCCTTAATTGAATCTGGTGAGAAATTTGGCACCATAGGAGGTGCGGGACTGGAATTAAAAGTCGAAAAAATGCTCCATGAGGTCATTAGTCAATCCGGAAATATGCCTAGTAAAGGTGGTAGAATTGAAAGATTCCTATTGCATAAAGATGGTAAAGGCAAAGAAGTAACCCCTTTGGACAGCCTATGTGGTGGACAGGTGACGATCGCTCTCGAAGTTTTAGATTCCGTACCTCATATTCTTATTGTCGGCGGAGGGCATGTTGGCAAATCTATCTCTCTAGTTTCTGATACATTAGGCTGGTCTCATAGCGTATTTGATATTAGGAGTGAATATTCTAACCATAATAGATTCCCGTCTGCAGAAGATACATACTCTTCCACAGTACAAGATTTTATAAATTCTGAAGATTCTCACTCATTGTCACGTTTTTCTGATATTTTACTATTGGGTCATGATTGGAGCGCAGATCAAGAAATGCTCATTGGCCTTTTATCTAAAATAGAGAATCCACTTAGGCCCAGATTAGGTGCAATAGGTTCTAAGGCGAAATGGTCTGCATTCAGAGTTGCCGCACAATCCGCTAATATACCTCAATCTAATATTGATATGGTACGTTGCCCAATAGGTTTACTCATAGGAGCGCATTCTCCGGAAGAAATTGCTATCGCAGTCTGTGCTGAGATAATATCCATGGAAAAACAAAACATTAATTCCGAAGGCTGAAAAGACATTAATGGGATTGATAATTATGAGAATTGTTGCTATATCTATATCTATTCTGATGATATTGGTTTCATTTAGTGGTTGTTTGAGCGACGATGAAGCTATTTATGTAACAAGTTCTAATGTCTATGACTTTGGATCTTATAGCGTTGTTGCACCTATAGATACTGGGATTAACGTTTATCACAATCATTTCATAATGGAGAATCCATACCCTGAATGGCTTTTAGATGGCTTAGGAGTAAATAAAATCTGCGATATTTCTACTAATGGAACGTGGGAAGAACGTTATGAATCTGACAAAGTATCTTGCTGGGATGTCATTACTTCTACAGATATAGTATGGTTCAGGGGTACGAAGATAATCGGAACTTCTCCTGATGACGGCACCGATATCCCGATTCTCGACGATCCTCAAGATGGCCATGGTACTGCGGTCACTGGTGCAGTGCTGAATGCTAACCCGGATGCAGTAATTTTCTTTGTAGAGGGCTTTAGTGATGCCGCAGTTCTAGCAGCAGCAAATCAGCCACTTGTCGACCTGATAACTACTAGTTTTGGTCCAATTGGCTCAATACCCGTGCCGGGAATTGAAGAAGCTACTAAAGTCGCAGTAGTTCAGAATGGAAAATTACATACGGGCGCTGCTGACAATTCACCTTCTCCTGCAGTCCAAGATTCAACCGCCGGACCGCCATGGAGTATTGGTATATCTGGCTATGCCGAGGAAGGAGATGATCAGAAGGAAACTATGAGCGGCTCCTATCCAGATGTAGCGGCAGATTGGACACAAATATTGCCCAACCATAATGATATTGATGGCTATCATGAGACATCAGGAACTTCATTCGCTACTCCAAGAACTGCGGGTCTATTGTCAAAAGTATTGATTAATCTTCGTGAGCAGTTTGGCGATTTTTCTTCTGGAGCCGATCCAAATATAAGAGATAAATATCTTATTAATGGTACAGAATTAAAATTTACTAATGACGACATAAGGGATGCTTTGAACATGTCAGCATGGTATCCTTCCTTTTCATCATGGGATCCTCTTTCTGGCACCACTCCTATTTCTCCTGTGGCGCCCTGCACTCAAGTTGGCTGGGGAGTTGTCAATGAAAGTAATGTAATTCCAATAATAGAGCATCTAAATAACACTAATTCAATGTCTAATAGGCCATCCGATGTAGTATTATGTATGGAAGCTAATCAGGCTATTAGGGAATCATATTGGTCATAATTTCCGTAGGTTTCAATACCTCCAGTCTCTTTGCATTAAATATGCGCAAGGTTGCCCTTCGTTGGAACATCAATTCATTAAGGGGCTCAGCGAGTATTTCCCGTATTTTGGAAATAGTTGAGAAAATAGAAATTCTTGGCCATCTTTCTATTTCAAAAGAAGGGATTGTCCAATTAGCAGAAATTAAACTACGCCCAGGATTTTATTTAGATGATATTTCTTCTTTATCCAATTTTAAGGTAATTGAAAGATATGAAGAAGATGAAAACGGTATCTTAGTTAGTTTATTATGCACACATCCTTTAGTTATTTCTGGTATAGAGATGTCCAACATACACTTACAGACGCCTTATGGAATCTCAATTGAGAACGGCATGGAAATGAGAATTTCTGGCGTTTCAGAATCAGTTAGGAAATTCTTAGCATTACTTAAAGACCTCCTTCCTCCAGATAAAATAAGTGTTCAATCAATTAAAGGAGAGAATAAGGTCGATTGGACAGATGAGTTAACTCCTAAACAAAAAGAAACACTTTCCTACGCCTCTTATAGGGGATATTATGATAATACTTCAAAAATAACGCTTAGAGAACTAGCAGAAGAATTAGGGATGGCCAGAAGTACTTTAGGAGAACATATTCAGAGAGCCGAATTAGTGATAATGCGTAAAGCAACAGGAGATATAAACTTGCAAAGTAGCAAATTAAAACCGAATACTCAAAGGACCGTAGTGGATGGGATTTAGTCAGCATGACTCATTTCCGACTCCCAATGCTTCCTGCTTCTGACGAAGTACCATGGTCATCTAGAGTTAATAATGTCGATTTTTCTAGTTCTATAGAAAGTAATGCAATCCTCCTCGATATACTTCGAGATAAGGTAGGTAGCCTTGGAACAAAGAGAGGTTGCGATATGGGGACTTGTGGATGTTGTACAGTTCTTATCGATGGTATCCCAAAATTATCTTGCTTAACTCTTGCCAAAGAAGTAAATGGTAGTGAAATTACTACTGTAGAGGGATTGGCCGATGGGCACCACCTTCACCCTATTCAAGAAACATTCGCCGAATATGGGGGTAGCCAATGCGGTTTTTGTACACCTGGATTCTTAGTTGTTATATCTGCACTTTTAGATGAAAACCCCAGCCCAAGTGATGAAGAAATTAAAACTGCAATAGAAGGAAATTTATGTAGATGTACGGGATATCAACAAATCCTTGACTCCGTTCGGGCCGCTTCTAATATTGTAGTTAATGCAATTAATACTGATGATTCGACATCTGCAAAAAGTGACCCTCACCCAGGATTTAATGATTAAGGTGGTTTTTTAATGTCTAAAGATACTGATGAAATGGTTGGATATAGGCAACAACCAGGAAAATTACCTTTTGCTAGACCAGGTTCGGGCGGCAAGAATCAATTCAGTAAATCTCGTGATGCTAACTTAATACCGCAAAGCCAGGGCGGAAATAAGTTACAACCAAGAGGTAAGCATAGGCATGATCATCTAATTAGCGGAAGTAGCATTGGTAAGTCAACCCCTTTAATCGATAGTAAGTGGAAGGTCACAGGCCAGGCTAATTATGGCGACGATATACGATTTAAAAATGAGTTAATAGGCAGAATCGTCAGATCCCCTCACCATTATGCGCGCGTCCTTTCGATTGACATTAGCAAAGCCCTAGAATTAGACGGCGTCGTTACAATTGCCACAGGCAGGGATGCTCAGAATTCTTTTGGCGTTTTACCCGTGACTAAAGATGAACATGCTATGGCTGTGGAAAAAGTACGACACAAAGGCGATTTAGTTGCTTGTGTTGCTGCAATTGATGAAAACACTGCGAGGGAAGCAGTCCGACTAATTGAAGTAGAATATGAGGTACTGGAGAGTATACATGATATGCGTAAAGGACTTCATGATTCTCAATCTCCCATACATGATAGGGGAGAATATCACATCGGAGAGTCCAATATCCAGAAAAGAGTTTTCCAAGAGTTTGGAAATATAGATGACATGATTCCAAATTCCATTGCAAACCATAAATCAAATTGGTTATTTGCAGGCGTTAATCATGGTTTCACCGAACCCCATGCCGTAGTAGCTAACTGGGATCCTTCAGGAAGGCTGACACTTTACACGCCTCAGCAAGTACCTCATTATGTACATCGTGCATTAGCAGATGTTCTAGAAATTCCTATGCATCAGATTAATGTATTCAGGACATTTGTTGGCGGTGGATTCGGCGGGAAATCTGATCCATTTCCCCATGAGATGTGTGCGGCTATTTTAGCTAGAAAATCTGGCCGCCCAGTTAGAATAACTTTTGATAGAGAAGAAGTATTTTGGGTGAATAGAGGTAGGCACCCTTCACGTATTGAAATGGATATACATGCTGATTCCAAAGGCCGCCTGTGTGGTATCCAAACTGATGCATTGATAGATGGAGGTGCATTTGCTTCTTTTGGCCATGTTACTACTTATTACAATGGAGTATTGCATACTGCCCCCTATGAATTAGGTGCATTTCATTACACTGGTGCTAGAGTTTGGACAAATAAGCCCGCAAGTGGTGCTATGAGGGGGCATGGAGCAGTGAATTCACGTTGCGCAGTAGAGGTAGGTTTAGATGATATTGCGGAACAATTGGAAGTCGATCCAATAACCTTACGTTTGGCAAATCTTTTACCTCCTCATTCTGCAACAATAACGGGATTTAGGATTACAAGTATAGGGATGAGAGAATGTTTAGAACGAGTTCGAGTTGCATCTGGGTGGAATGATAAATTTCGTAACTTACCTCTGGGGCATGGCATCGGAATAGGTTGCGGTTTTTTCATATCAGGCAGTGGGCTTCCCATACATTGGGATCCAAATAAATTTCCCCATGCTACTGTGCATCTAAAAATAGATATGGATGGAGGAGTTACAGTCCACACTGGAGCAGCCGATATCGGACAAGGTTCTGATACCGTTGTCGCACAATCAGTTGCAGAAGTCTTAGGGCTCCCTCTCGATATGATACGTATTAGAAGTAGAGAGACAGACACATCCCCTGTCGACTTGGGCTCATATTCTTCACGTGTCACCTTTATGAATGCAAACGCTGCTATTTCTGCTGCAATGATAATTAGACAAGACCTACTTGAAGCAACTGTTGAAATTACGGGTGCTGATATCAATCACTTAGTTTGCGGAGATAGGCGAATATTCAATAAAAAAGATCCTGCAGTGGGTGTTTCTTATCTTGAAGCATTACATAAGGCCCAAGAGGACCGCGGGGCCCTCAATTCTTCTGGTTCATATCGAACTCCCCCCATGGGTCGCGCACACAAGGGTGCAGCAGCAGGACTTGCCCCTGCGTATTCTTTCTCGGCATATGTTGCTGAAGTCAAGGTTGACATAGAAACAGGGCAAACCAAAGTACTCGAAGTATGGGCCGCTCACGATTGCGGTAAAGCACTTAATCCACTTTCAGTCAAAGGTCAGATAATTGGCTCATGCCATATGGGCTTAGGACAAGTATTGAGTGAAGAAATGAAGTATGGAAGAGGAGGGCAACTTCTTAATCCCAATTTACTAGATTATAAAATACCTAGCGTACATGAAATGCCACTCATAAATCCAATAATCGTTGAATCAAATGATCTCGAAGGCCCATTTGGTGCTAAAGAAGCAGGAGAAGGTCCACTATTGCCAATACTTCCAGCAGTTTGTAATGCTGTTTATGATGCAATTGGAATAAGAATTAAAGAATTGCCTATAACTGCAGATAGATTATATAGAGAAATTGAAAAGAAATGCAAAAAAATCGGAATCAATAACCCTCTAGATTTACCAAACCCCTCCCTCTCTTTTTCAGATTTGCAACCAATACTTGAAGCAAGGGCATCAGAACATTCTGAGAGAGATGCACTACGTATCCTTGCCGATGAAAAAACTCCTTATCATAATGGCGCCTTATTTGGTATGAATCCAGAAGTCCCGGGCGACGAACAAGATTCTAAATGGCAAATTAGAGTTGTCCCAGATACTGAATATTTGGAAAACCCACGCTTGGCTGGAAGTGCATGGCTTCATTCCGAAAGAAGACATAGGAGCAATCAATCATGAAGATGCCTCCATTCAGACTCCATACTCCTTCTTCATTAGATGAGGCATTCAATATTGTTAACGATCTTAAGAGTCAGAATTTGGACTATGATTGGATAGCAGGAGGTACCGATCTATTGCCAAATTACAAATGGCACCTGAATGTAAAATCAAATGTCATATCTCTCGCCAATATTGATATGTTGAGTAAGGTGTCTAAAAATCACATAGGCGCAATGGCCAGACTATATGACTTATCTAATTCGTCTGATATTCATCCCTTGATAGCTAAATCAGCAGGTTTAGTGGCTAGTGTTATGATTCGACGTTCTGCTACTTTGGGGGGCAATCTTTGCCTTGATACACGTTGTTTTTGGTTTAATCAATCAGAGGAATGGCGTGAATCTATTGACTATTGTTACAAATGCGATTGTGGAACTGGTGCGGATTGTAGAGTAATACCAAATCAAAATACACTTTGTGTTGCAACATATCAAGCAGATTTAGCCCCTGTGTTGTTATGTTTAGGTGCTACCATACATCTCGCATCCCCTAATGGTACTCGCTCGCTCGCTTTAAATGAATTTTTCAAGCTTGATGGTAAAACCAAGAATGTACTATTGGATGATGAATTAGTTACTCACATTACATTACCGGATGACGTGTTTGAGTGGGAAGGAGATTATCAAAAGCTAACTCAGCGCGATTCATGGGATTTCCCTGAAGCAGGTGTCGCAGTTCTTTGGAAAAGTGATAAAAACGGACCTATCGATCTCCGTGTTGCCACTACAGGCATTGAATCTATTCCTGGATTCCATATCGAGGAATCGCAAAAAGTACTAGAAAATTGGTCAGGTGAAGATAGTGTTGAGGAATTATCTGAAGCTATCAGAAATGCAGTGAATCCAGTACTTAATACATGGTTCCAACCTTCATATCGTAGAAAAATGGTCAAAGTTTTATCTAGACGTGCAAGTGAGGGCCTATTGGAGATATGACATGTTCGGGCAACTGCAACGCACTTCATTTGTTCTAGTTACTTTATTCATTTTGTCTTTAGTGCCTTCTGTACAATCTCAAGGCGACATATATCCATGGGAATTGGAAATCGATTATCCTAATGATGAGGAAAGTAATCCCTTTGAATTATCCAGGGGCGGAACAACAACCATCACATTCTTCATAACAAATGATGGCCCACTTTCTATAGATGTTACCTTTGAGTATGAAGGACCATTTCAAGGACAATATTCCGGACCTGAAGAAGGCACTATTGCTGGAAATTCTAACGAATCATTCATTCTCAAAGTTTCTCAAATTGATGTACTTGACTATGCGGCAAGAACTCAAGATACTTTCTTGATTACTGCCAATCTTGTTTCAATACAAGGAACTCCTCAGATTTCTTCTTCTACTAAAGAATCTGAGGGGAATTTGGAGATACCAATTGTTTATTCATTGAATTTAGAAATCAATGATCCGATCGGGCCCATGAATGCGGGTGCAAATATGATGTTGAGAGCCATAGTCACGAATGAAGGTAATATTGAAGATCGTGTAGGCGAAGTAGAAATATCTGATAATTGCCCATTATTAACTCCTAATAACGGCCTTGATTCTCTGATGACTTTAAACCTCAACTCTGGAAAATCAGCTCAAGCAGATTTAGAATTATCCGCTTCTGAAAGCCACCCAAGAAGGAATTGCAAAGTTGAAATTACCATTTCTTCTAATGGTGCTATGAATACGGGGAGTTCTTCCTTAGTTAGTGCCGAAGTCCAAGTAGAAGTGGACCCACCTCTACAGGATTCAAATTCTGATGATACTGATGATTCAACAACAACCACTACTGAAGTTATCGGATCCAGCCTCCCTTCAAGCAGTTTACTGTCTGCGATTTTATGTATCGTGCCAGCAGTTGCTTTTAGAAGATCTAAATATCCTTGATACGCTAGTTTATTTTTTTATAAATGGTACATTGCCCAAATAAAATTAGTATTATAACATGTCTTTTTTATGTCTATTGTTTCAAACTTTGGGCAATAACATATAATTGCGATTCTATTGTCGCGTGCATATTGTAGGCCCTACCTACATATTTTATCGGAGTGATTAAAATGGCAGATGATAAAAATGATGATGAAAGATTCTCTACGATTATCATTAGTTCTCTGACTACCACAGTAATATTATTACTAATCTTGCCGATGTTTTTTGTTGCAGGAAAGAGTACAGCATATTCTGCATATGAGACAGGAGATAGCGAAATATATCAATTAGCACAGTTAACAGATATGAGAGAGGAACTTTCTGATGAAGAGAATTATTTCATTGCCAATACCATGTCTACGCCTATGCTGGTAAACGATTGGAAAGATCCTCACCGAACTATGTTATTGATAATAGCTCCCGAAAAGCCGATTGATGAGACCGAAGCAGAAGAGATTTACAAATTCGTCACTGAGAAAGGAGGTAAAGTAATCGTTGCAGCAGATGGCACTAATGCAATAGCACTGAGTCAGAAATTCGGTGTCAGGTACTTCGACAAACCTTTGTTAGATGAAAACCAACACTGGGTGGAATTTGATGAATTTGGTGAAGTAAAACGTGATATCAATGGCGGTGAAATAATCACCTGGAAAAATGTTTGGACTGTTGCAACAATCGGCCAAGATGTCGAGACTATGGACCCTGGTGCTTTGAGACAAGGATGTTCGCAATTCAATCTTAATAGCCACAATCCAGTCAATTGTAGGATGCCAGTTATGTTGAGGGCCCCCACTGGCATGATGTTTGAACCATCACTTAGGGATATTACTGACCCCGGCCACAGAAATGTAATGACACTCGGAACGGCGTCTACTTCTGCTTTCATAGACATCCAAGGAAATGGCGATGCAGGAGATCCTCTCAATCCCGCTCCAGGTGATTTGAAATTAATGATGCGTATCGATTATCCTAATGTCACTGCCCTTGATCAAGTCAGTAGTAGCGGAGGGGGTGCCTTTTCCGGCGGCGTTGGTGAACTTTCTGTAACTGGAAGCATTGTTTTCATTTCGGATGAAGAAGCCTTTTCTAACCGACTTTGGACCTTAGATGAAGCCCGCAAGACAGGTCTACGAGAATCTTGTATCGTTGAAAACTGTTGGAATCAAGAAATCCATAATAATAATGATTGGAATGGTAATGTAGGATATTTTAATGCCCTTATTTATGATATGATGGAATTTGATAATCTCGAATTATCTGCACAAATCAAAAATGGTGATTTTGCTGGAGATAAATCTAATTTTCAAGTAGTTTTTGACGAAAGCAGACACATCACAGGAGTAATATCTGCACCATTTGTGGAGGCAATGGGGACTATTGTTTTACTCACATCTAACACATTCTTGAAATGGTTGGTAGTTCTAAATGTTGGTTTATTATTATTGGTGGCAATGATGATAGTTCCCCAAAAAGAGAATTGGAGACATGTTTTTGATTTGACGAGATTTTCTGAAAGACCAGATAAATTAGATCCTAAAACATATAGAAAACGCGTCCAACAGGCGCTGTTTACTAAGATCAGAGTCCATCACGATTTAACCCGTGATCAAATGGCAACAAAACCACCGGCAGAAGTACAGTCGATGATTGGCGATCCACGTCTTGTGGAATTGGCTTATAGCCAAAGCCGTACATACACGCCCAAAGAGTTGCGCCAGATGATGCAGGCAATCCGCCGATGGGGCAAGAAATAATTAAAAAAATTTAAAAAAATGGAGATATAAATATGAATGCAACACCATCAGCAAATGCACCCCCGCCAATGCCCTCAACTACTACTGATGCAGCTTATGCGAAGAAAGCCGAAGCGGCCCGTGGGACAAACAAGATGAATGAAAAATTAACTGCAGTTGGAGCGATAGGCCAAGCAATCGGTACTGAAATACAAAAGGTGATTATTGGAAAACCACATGTGATAGACAATGTTCTAGTAGATATATTAGCAAATGGTAATCTATTATTCGAAGATTATCCTGGATTAGCTAAAACTTTGATGACTAATACCTTTGCCGATGCATTAGGTTGTGACTTTAAGAGAGTTCAATTTACTCCTGATCTTTTACCTGCAGATATAACAGGTACTAATATCTACGATGCAAAGAAAGGAGAATTTACTTTCAAACCTGGTCCAATTTTTTGTAATCTACTCCTGTCTGACGAAATTAATCGTGCACCACCAAAAACTCAAGCAGCCCTCTTGGAGGCCATGCAAGAGAAACAAGTTACAATAGGTACGGTTACTCACAAGTTACCCGCACCTTTCTTGACAATGGCCACGCAAAATCCTGTTGAGCAAGAAGGTACTTACCCACTTCCAGAGGCCCAACTTGATAGATTCATGTTCAAAATGAGTGTAGGATATCCTAGCCGTTCTGATGAAGATGAAATTCTAGCTAGGCGTATTGCAAGGAAGAAAGATGAGGTTGAAGTCGATGTAATTACTGATCCTGCTCGTGTTGTCGCAATGCAACAAGCCATTGAAGACGTGTATGTTGACCCTGCTGTTCGAATGTACATGGTCGAGATAGTTACACAAACTCGTGAACATAATCAAGTATTAGTTGGCTCATCTCCACGTGGGTCTCAAGCACTTTTGAAAACTAGTCGTGCTGCTGCAGCAATGCGAGGCCGTGATTTCATCACTCCCGATGATGTAAAATCAGTCGCTAATTTAGCGATAGCCCACCGTTTAATATTGAAGCCGGAACATCAAATCAAGGGAGTAAACACTGAAGATATAATTAAAGAAATCTTGAGGACAGTGCCAGTACCGACTGTTTAAGGCATTCTAACGGAGTTGGAGATATATGGCATGGAGCAGGAAATCCGCGATGTTCGCATCGCTGGCGGCCGCTCTATATTTACTCGGTCTAGTTTTACGTAACCAACAATTAGTTACTGTGGCTGTTGTATTACTCTCATTTCTAACATGGGCAGCCTTTAGAACAAGTCATGCAGATGTTTCAGCTTCCGGGAGAAGGCTGGAAGATGTACAAAATGACGAAGGAGTGGAATTACAGAATATTTTAGCCATGCGAAAAGTTTCATCTTCAAGAATATTCGAAGATGGAGAGATAGATGTGACACTAAGACTCCAGAATAGATCTAATACATCCAAAATTCTCGAAGTAAGGGATCGAGTACCGGAAGTAATGCGAATCAAGAAAGGTGCTAATTATGTTTTGATGGAACTTGGACCACAAAGAGAAACAGAGATATCATACACAATAGAAACTCCTCTTCGCGGATTCTATACTATTGGGCCTGTTTGCGTTAGAGTTCAGGATGCATTTGGATTATTTCATAACGAAAAAGAAATTCACTTGTATGAAGATTTTCTCGTTTTCCCTAAGATGGAAGATATCAAAGATGCAATGATTAAGAGTAGAGTTCCAAAGATATTTACAGGAGCAGTCAACATCAGAAATCCAGGAGAAGGTTCCAATTTCTATAATCTAAGAGAATATATTCCTGGCGATCCAATGAAGAAAGTTAATTGGAATGCTACAGCAAGGCAAGATGGAAAAATGATGGTCAATGAATTCGAAAGAGATGCAGTGAGCGATATAATATTAATAATTGATAGTAGGAAAATTAGTGAAACTGGCCCGGTTAGTAGAAATTCACTTGTTTATAGTACTAGGGCTGCTGCTAGTTTGTCTCAATATTTCTTGTCAAGGAGGGATTCAGTAGGCTTAGTTATTTATGGTGATGAGATAACTTCTGTAGATAGAGATACAGGTAAGAAGCAATTATATGTTTTATTGACAAAATTAGCAGGCGCCATGGCAAAGGGCAACACTCCAATGAAAATAGTGACTAATCGTGTAATGCCTCATATTAATCGAGGAAGTCCAATAATAATTCTCAGTCCTTTAGAAGAAGATCCAACAATAGTTGATGCTGTTAGAGATTTAAGATCTAGAAATTTTGACGTTACAATATTAACCCCCAGTAGCCTCGAATTCGAGTTTGATGCTAGAAGATTAGATAGGACTGGTTATGAAGTTTTAAAAACCGAAAGAGACATACTGATGGCCGAATTAAGAGGTTTAGGCGCCTTTGTAATGGATTGGGAGCCAGATATGATGTTGAATACTGCTTTATCTGGTGCAAGAGGATTTTGAGGGTATAAATATGGCTATTAATAAATCTAATAATCCAAAAGATAAACAAAATGACACTGCTCATTTGTATGATAGCACTACATTACGTTCCTCTGCCCCTAGTAGAAAAGCTGCTGCTGGAAAACTGAAACAAAATACTGAGATACCTTCAGATGCAATTCCTGAAGTACATATCCCAGGTTGGGTAGAATCAATTTTTGGTGGCCCCGTGGTTAGTAAAATGAAATTTTTACCACCAGACAGGATGGTCACATCTTTGCAATTGTCTTCTTCAATCGTCTTGATTTTCTTATGTTTTCTGACATTCATGATAACTCCAGTGACAGGAACTGCTTGGTTCACGCTTTCAAATATGATTGGTTTTGGATTTATCGGGGGGCTACTTCATTTTGTCATAATAGGGATGGGCCTTATAGGTGGTATGTATGGAGTTTTTCAGAGAGAACAGAAGGCATTGTTAATTTCATATGTCATGCTCATAATTGTCACAATTCGATTTGCAGGTAGCAAGGTCGAATTTGGCCTTAGCTTCTTACCTGAAGGAGAAATAGCCCAAAAACTACTATTGATCCTTTATGCAGTTTTCTTAGTTATGTTTATTGAATTATCTAGTGGAATTATTAGATTCTCTATGCTTGACACATCAATTAGGACGGGGGAAGTCTATGTCATGGGGATTCAAAAAATAACATCTAGATATCATAAATCTTTGTTAATCGCACCTTCAATAGCAGGGGTAGTCGCATTACTGACGTTATTCATCAATCGTATTGTACCAGCAATAATTGGAATAGTAGATCCCGTTTCAGCAAATAGGCTCAGAGAAAGTGTAGAATTGACTAGTGTCTATGGCGTTGCATTAGGGACTATGGTAATCTTCATGATAATAGCCGGAGCCTTTGCTATCAATCTGCCATTAAGAATACAACAATTCAGGGACAAACAAATTAATTAGAGATACCCGCCAATCATTCCCAAGTCAGCTATTACTAACATTGCAACCGCTTCTACGACAGGTGCTGCTCTGGGGCCAAGCACCGGGTCATGCCTGCCTCCTACTTTCAATGACCTCACTTCATTGCTTGGTAAATGTAGTGTAAATTGCTCACGTGGAATACTACTTGGAGGTTTGAAATGTATTTTGATACTCATGGGTGCACCAGTTGAACGGCCCCCTAGTGCTCCATCTGCATCTCCTTTGTCTGCACCTTCTAATATGGGTACTCCATCTCCTGCAAGCCATGTATCATTATGCTCTGAACCTCGCATTATTGATGCTAATACTCCTTGTGAGAATTCTATAGCACGCGCTCCTGGTATCGCCATTAGTCCACGTGCCAATGCTGGTTCTAAACCATCAAACCATGGCTCTCCTAGGCCAATGGGCAAACCTTCAATCAATAATTCAACAACGGAGCCGACTGTATCTCTATCCATCCTCACTTCTTCTAAGTATCTAGACATCAGTGTTGCTGCTTCTAAATCTCTACAATTCAATCTCCCCATATCGCTACTTTGACTCAAGGATGTTCCCTTTTCCAATTCAAATAAAGGTCTTGCAGAGATATCACCCACTTTATGTAGGTGAGCACTACATATCCATCCTTTATTTTTTAATATCTGTCTAACTTGACTCCCAGCAGCCACAATTCCAAATGTAAGACGAGCGGATTGTGAACCTCCTCCTCGTGGATCATTGGCACCTTCTGAGCGTATATTCTCTACCATATCGGCGTGTCCGGGCCTAGGTTGCTCTGGAAGGAATGAGTAATCTGAAGATTTCACATCTGTGTTTCTCGTGAGCAATAGTATGGGCCATCCAGTTGCAACTCCCTTGTGTATCCCAGATAAGATCTCACAATCATCTAGTTCCTTTCTTGTTGAGAGTCCCTTTCTTCCAGGCCTACGTTTAGCAATATCATCTGCTAATGCATCTTTATCAAGTAAAGTACCGGGCGGAATCCCTTCTACTAGGGCCCCAACACATTCTCCATGACTTTCGCCAAAAAGTGTTATTCGTAATTTCTCTCCAAAACCCATTCCCATTATATAGGCACACTCCTTTCAGTACTATGAGGTAGAGAAGTTTCAATAACCGCCATTCCATTATCCATTAATAATTCTGAAATATCACTTATTTCACTTTCATGGCATATTATAGAAATAGCAGGCCCTGATCCTGATATTCCAGCAGATATAGCCCCCTTTATAATTGCTGAATTACATATTCTTAATGCCTCATCATCTTCAGATGCTGCAGCTACTGCTACGCCATTTGTTGTCATAGCAGCAAAGATATCTCCCTTCTTTAATGAAGTCAGAGATCTTTCAAATAATTCATGATATTGCGAGAAAGATTCAGTACTTATTTTACTCGATCTCGAGCCTCTAATGCCAATTAGAACACATAATTTATCCTCTATCTCACCTTCAATTAATATGGAATCTGATATCTTTCGTGTCGAATCAATTAATTTCCAACCTTTGGTTATTGAGCCCCATGAATCGTCCACACTTCCAGTAATGGTGCACCCCGCTCTTCGTTGTGCTTCTACTGCTAGATTTACTATTTCTTCATCATTCAATTTCGTCCATAATGCTGAGTTTAGTGATTTTATTGCTGCACAAGCCAATGCAGAACTAGATTTCAATCCATAGCCAATTGGTATTTCACTAGATATTTTCCATCCATATTGGGGGATAGTTGGCAAACCTGCTTCTTCCCAACAAGCCATTACGGAGTCAAGCAATGCATGCTTATCTTCTGGATTTTCATTTATTTCATCAATTAGTTCTACTTTGATGAATAAATCAATCCCTATTGAACACCCCTTTCCTAATCCCAGTGCATGTAAGATAGAAATTCCGCCTCTGGATTGACCTTCTCCTAATACATTCATATCTCTCTAACATCTCCTTCTATGGCTATGCCTATATGACGCATTCTTGGATCTGAGTATACTAAGACTTCATCTCCAATAGATATTCCAGTCACAGATATGGCTTCACCGGCTTTACTCATAAGGCGAACTGTTTCTGCTTGCTGAACTATGATTTGCCCCCTCATCTCATTACCTAAATACTCAATCTTTAAGAAAGGCCTTCTCTCTATTTTTATTCTACCTATGGATGCAAATCTTTCTTTACCTTCCAAATCAATAATTGTAACTTGTTCGCCAGATTTTAGCTCACTTAGATATTTCGTCTTCTCACCTTTCATGAGCACATATGAGTGGATTGCACCTGCATTAACTCTAAAAGGTCTAGATGGAACATATTCTGAGGGTAAAGTTTCACCATGGATTAAGCATAACATATTTGCCGTCGATCCTAATGCCATCCCTTCCCCTTTACCTAATCTCTCCACTAAATCGATACAAACTCTTTCTCCAAATCCTCCTGATTCAATTGACGTTATTCTTGCAATAGATAATTTACTCTCATTTTCTTCCCTTGGAGTTATCAAATCCTGCTTCTCATTTCTAAATTCCTTTGCTATTTCCCATATTTCTTCATCATCAGCAAGTAATAATGCATCTACCCCATGTTGAAGTGCAAAAGTTGCCCCTCCTATGTTTATTTTATTAGAAATAAATACAGCTATCTTTGTTCCACTTTTTGATGCTCCTGCAATTAAATTCTCTAATGGAATCATCGTCCAATTAGAACATCTAATTAGTATCCAAGGAACTAGACCTATCATCGAAAATGCTTCTTCTTGACCTCTGTAGTCATCTAATGTTATTTCTGCAACATCTGGTGCACTACCTTGCCAAATCCTATCTGCATATACTGCTAGTGAACTTATCGATTCTAGATCATTCCCGGAGTTATCTATACTCTCTAGGTCAATCCAAAGTTCCATATTCTCACTTCTCAATCAATTTCATGGCTTCTTTAGCACTTATTCCTTCATGTACAATTGCACGAAGTGCTTTAACACACAGAGAAGGATCTTTAGCACCAAAAACTCGCCTTCCCATGCATACTCCACTACCTCCTGCTTGAATTGATAACTCCACTATCTCAAGTATTTCTGCAAATGATGAGTTCGGAGGACCTCCAGCAATTAGAACCGGTATTGGTACCGCACGAGTCACTTGACGAAAAGATTCAGCGCAACCAGTCCAAGGAACTTTAACTACGTTACAACCTATTTCCCATCCTATTCTGGCTGCATGCGCTATTCCTTTAGTCTCATCATTGGGATCGATTTCAAGATTCGGACCCCTTGGATACATCATTCCTAGTACTGGCATACCAAGTGCCCATGCATCAGTTGTCAAATCTCCAATTTCTATTAACATGTCCGTTTCTGTATCTTCTCCTAGATTAATTTGCCCTGAAACACCAATGGCACCTCTATCTAAGCATTCCTCTGCAGTAGCAATACTTACTTTTTCTTCAGACCGACTTCCACCATGTACCGTTGAAGCCGAAATATGGCATACAAAACCATCCCATTTTTTAATATCCATTTGATGACTTAAAACCCCTTTATGAATCACAATAGCATCTACATTTTCTTTAATAAGAGCCTGTATGGTTGAATTTATATTTTCTAAACCTTCTTCTGGATATTGAGATATTCCATGATCCATGGGAACCCATACTCCTTTTCCTCCAGGGAGAATTCTTTCTAGTCGGCTTCCAAGTCCCTCTGCCATGATGCCGCTAACAGTTTCCCTCTTGAAAACTATCGTTTTAATCTTAAACTCATATTAGTGATCTAGTGAAGAGTATTTATATTTCTAAATCAACAATTAGGGGGGCATGATCAGAAATAATTAAACCCCCTTCTCGGAGCACACTTATGTCCTTAAATATCTTAAAAGCAGCATTATTTGCTAGTATGTAATCTATTCTCCAACCTCTGTCCAATGCTCTAGCTTGACCCCTATTAGACCACCATGAATAAGGCCCTTTCACCTTTCCTTCTTTGATTCTCAATAAATCATGCCATCCAGTGCTGAGAAATCTATCGAACCATCGCCTCTCATGAATTAGAAATCCTGATGTATTTTTATTTCCACTTGGATTCCAAATATCATTCTCAGTGTGCGCAATATTCAAATCTCCACAAAGAAGAACTGGTTCATTCATATTGGTAAATTTCTCTGCCCATACTAATAGGTCTTCTAACCATTGATCTTTGTATAACTGACGTTCTATATTGGCCCCACCATTTGGAAGATATATGTTAATGCAATGAAGACTACCATGCTTTGTATGCAGGACCCTGCCTTCGGCATCATCCATATCTAGGTCACTTGAGATGCCACGGCCTTCTTCTGAAATCCCTACTCTGGACCAACTTGAAACGCCAGAGTATCCTTTCTTCTGAGCGGGATGCCAAATAATTTCCTGCCCCTCAGCAGGCCGCCAATTATCTGGCATTTGTTCAGGTAGAGCTCTGACCTCTTGAAATAACCAGATATCACTATCAATTCTTTCTATGAAGTCATCAAGGCCTTTACGATATGCTGCCCGAATCCCATTTAAATTCCATGTCACAATACGCATATTTCATCCTCATTGCGATAAATTTTTGACCTTATCTACAAGATTCATTCTACTAATTCGATACATCCCATATGGCGTTAGAATTACTGATATTGATACTACTACACCAATTAGTTGCACTATGACTATGAAGTCCAACTTAACGGTCAAAAAGAAAGCCCACTGAATCATTACTGATATTAGTGCCTGAGTCCCCAAATACGTGAAGAAGCAGGCAAGAATTCCTCCAATAAGGCCAATAACAATGTGTTCTCCTAACATCATTCCGCCTATCCGATTTATTGGAGCACCTAGTACTCTCAGTGTTGCAATCTCAACATCTCTCTCAGCGAGATTCATCAATAAGGTATTGAATAGAACAATTATGGCAATAATAACTCCTAATGACAGCACTGCTCCAAAGAACCCTTGTTGCTGTTTTAATAGAGATTCATAAGTACCAACTAAATCTTCCTTCTGTGTAATGCCAAGAGATATTTCACCAAGCTCATTGTCGATTGTTACTTCTTCAGGAAGTTGAAGTAAGACAGAGGTCGTCTGAATTCCTACAATCGGAGAAAGATCCCCACGATGAAAATATACAGTACGAGATACTTCCCCTTGTGTAATTCCAGTAATCTCAATCTGCTTAGGTGTTGATCCAAACATTAGAGTCTGAGTTTGACCAATTTGCCAATCTAGAAAATACTGTATCCCTTCGTCAATCAATACCTGACTAATATCAGAATTAGCACTGGGAATTTTTCCTTCTTTGAGATTTATGATAATCATTGAATTATCATTAGTTGAGATGGTATCCAATCCATAAGTCAAGAGATATCTTGAATCATTCTCTGGATTAGCGGGGAATACTAGCATTGATTCATGATCAGCTCCTCTCAAATCAGCCCATTCATTCACCTCTAATTCTCCTCCAAAAGGAACAATGACCTCTACATCCCAATTCTGATTCTCTTCGATATTACCTAATATTGCATCTTCCATTGTATCCATCATCAACAACATACTACCAAAAATAAGCATAGAAAGACCTACAGCAAAGAAAGTAAAGGCCAACCTAGTTGGTTTTCTAATGCTAGATCTGATTGTCAATCCAATAGTAGAAGGAAAATGAGAAGTTATTCTCTGAATTTTTTTGGAAGATATTCTAATTTCATGCTTTCCACGCATAACTTCTAGTGGCTGGAGCCTCGATGCTTGAATGGAAGGTAGTATCCCAGATATCATTACAACTAACATAGCAATT
>Ga0302119_10000383_pt1 | contig 19659 bp, 18 predicted proteins | sample AG5_Tmax_MG_FD_203114 | JGI IMG/M metagenome (GOLD analysis project Ga0302119, IMG submission 203114) | Marine microbial communities from Western Arctic Ocean, Canada - AG5_Tmax | ecosystem: Environmental > Aquatic > Marine > Oceanic | place: Canada: Western Arctic Ocean | collected 2017-10-01 | reverse complement strand
TAATACTCATTTTAGGTTCTCCATTAAATGCAAAAAACATCACAAACGTGATGTCGCTTTATGCTGCTTTGCGACCAAGCAGACTGGGGGGTAATTTTACCCGAAAATAAAAGCCTTGCAACGTAATTGCGCTACCGAGATTTGAGCCAAAACAAAACACCGATTGCGCCACTTGCGCAGGCATAGAGCAAAAGCGATTGGGCAATGAAAATGCCCGAGAGAATGACCAACGTGCCGGCAATAATAACAGCACTTTGTTTGGCTGCGTTTTCTTTTAATTGCTTAACAATAATCTCAGTTTGTTGTTTGGCAATTTTTTGCCCTTCTGCGCCTTTTTCAAGTTGTTTCAGTGCTTTAATTGCAAGCATAGGCAGTTGCGGTAATTCGGCCAGTAGTTCAGGAAGTTGCTCGGATATCTGTTTGACCGAGTTTTTAAAACTGTACTTTTCTTTGACCAGATTTTCCAGGAACGGTTTGGCGGTAGCCCACAGGTCTAAATCAGGATAAAGCGATCGACCAAGGCCCTCAATGTTTAGCAGGGTTTTGTCCAAAAGCAACAACTGTGGTTGAATAGAGATGTTAAATCGTCTGGCCTCTTTAAACAAGCTTAAAAGCACCAGGCCAAATGATATCTCGCTAAGAGGCTTTTGAAAAATTGGCTCACAAACGCTGCGAATGGCGTTTTCAAATTCTAAGATGTTGGTGCCCTCTGGCACCCAGCCAGACTCAAGGTGCACCTGTGCCACGCGTTTGTAGTCTTGGTTAAAAAAGGCTAAAAAGTTTTGAGCTAAGTAGTATTGATCCTCATCACTCAGACTGCCCATAATGCCAAAATCAATGCCTATGTACTGCTCGCCTTCACCAACAAAAATGTTGCCTGGGTGCATGTCTGCGTGGAAAAAATTGTGTTCAAACACTTGGGTGAAAAAGATAACAACACCGTTTTCGGCAAGCACTTTTAAATCAACGTTGTTTTCTTTAAGGATTTCGATTTTGCTGATAGGTGTGCCATAAATGCGCTCAGTCACTAGAATATTTGCACGACACAAGTCCCAATACACCTTTGGTACATACAAGAGATCCGAGCCCTCGAAGTTCTTTCTAAGCAGGGAGGCATTTGCAGCCTCTGTCATCATATTGAGTTCGTTGTAAATGATGCCTTCAAATTCAGCCACAGCCTCAACAGGGCACAGTCTTTTACCATCGGGATGTTTTTCCGCCAGCACCGCAAAAGCGTAAAGAAGCCTGAGATCGCGCTTTATTTTCTTTTTAATGTCAGGACGAACAACCTTGATAATGATTTCATCGCCGCCAAGGGTTACCGCGCTGTGCACTTGTGCAATAGAGGCGGAAGCAAGTGGCACGTCATCAAACGAAGAGAAAAGTTCGGCAACGCTAGCGCCAAGTGCTTTTTCAATAATGGCTTTGGATTCTGATGCTGGAAATGGCGGGCACTTGTCTTGTAATTTGGCAAGTTCATCGCCAATATCGTCTGGCAACAAGTCTCTGCGTGTGGATAAAGTTTGACCAAATTTAATAAAGATCGGCCCCAGCTCTTCTAGTGCTCGGCGGATTCGCTCGCCTCTAGAGAGCTTGCTAGAAGGAAAATAGTGCCATGGTGTTAAATATATCAACGGCTTAAAGCTTTTTAGTAAAGGCGTTGAGAGAATGAGGTTATCAAGTCGGTAACGGACCAGCACTCGGGAAATGCGAATAAAGCGCAGTAGGCTTCTCATTTACTTTTCCCCGCCATTAAAAAAACGTGAACGAGATGGGTTGATCAATAAGATTGAGAGGTCGTCTTTCATTGTTTCAACAATGTCGTTTACGTTGTCTCCGGGTCTTTTTTTGGCAAAGCGAATTGCCCTTCCTAGTTGATGCGCCACTATGTCACCCGTGTATTGTGAGACGAGCTCTTCAACATCAATAGATGTTTCTGCGAATAAATCAGAGAGGGCTTGCGCAACCTTAACATTGCCACTAATGATAACTTCATCGTTGTCGAGCAAGTCTTTGAGTTCTTTGCCTTTAAACAGAGACAAAAAAGCCGACCGGTTAAGCGTAATGTCAACATCCGGGCTTTGTTGTTGCGCCTCAAGCACATAAATGCGCGAATTGATGCAGACGAAGCACAAGCTCAAGCTAAGCTCTGGGACGTGTAGGGCGATGTTGTGGTTTTCCAGCTTTCCCAGCTGTACCACGTCATTGGCGATTAATAAATTCAGGGTTTTTTCAAGGGCAAGGCGAAGCATTTTGGTTTAAGCCTTAACGGCCTTATGGAGCGCAACAATGCCGCCAGAAAGGTTGTGGTATTCGCAGAAGGCAAAGCCGGCATCAAGAGCCATTTGCTTCAATGTTTCCTGATCTGGGTGCTTACGTATAGATTCTGCTAGGTATTGGTAACTTTCCTCATCATTAGCAATAAGTCCACCAAGTTTTGGCATAACACTGAAAGAGTAAAAATCGTAGAATTTTTCTAAATAAGCATTATCAACTTTTGAAAACTCCAACACCAACAAGCAGCCGCCTTTTTTTAGTACGCGGTGCATTTGCTTAAGTGCAGCATCTTTATCGGTGACATTTCTTAGGCCAAAGGCAATGCTGACACAATCAAACGTGTTGTCTTCGAAAGGCAAAGATTCGGCGTTAGCCTGTACAAATTCAACATCCACCAAGCCGCGATCAATGAGGTTTTTCCGGCCCTCTTCAAGCATTGCACCGTTGATGTCCGACAATATTACCTGACCTGTTGCGCCGACCTTTTCTCTAAATTTAATCGCTAAATCGCCCGTACCACCAGCAATATCTAGCACTTTGTCACCCTTGCCGACATTGCTAAGGCCAATTGCGTAGCGCTTCCACAGACGATGAGCGCCCATAGAAAGGACGTCGTTCATTAGGTCGTAGTTACTTGCTACTGAGTCGAAGACGCCCTTGACTAAGCCCTGCTTGTCAGCGGCGTCTACTTGTTGATAGCCAAAGTGCGTGGCCTTATCCATGACTAGTTTGTTGGGTAATCCCTAAAGTCGTGACCAGTATAGATTTGCGTTGGTCTGAAGATGCGGTTATTTGAAACTTGTTCGTGCCAGTGAGCAGTCCAACCAGCAGAGCGCGACATAGCAAAAATTGGCGTAAAGTGTTCAGGAGTGAATTTAAATACTTCAGAATATAGCACGCCAGAATAGAAGTCGACATTCGGGTAAACGCCCTTATGGCTAAGTAGCTCTTCACAAATAGACTCAACCTCTAAAGCTGTTTCGAAGCGGTTTGAGAGTGTGATGCCAGTCTTTGCAACGTAGTCTTTAATCATTTTTTCTAAAATGGTCGCTCTTGGATCTTTGGTTCTGTATTCGCGATGTCCCATGCCCCAAATCACTTGTTTGTTCTTAAGGCGACCCTCAATCCAGGATCTTGCATTTTCTGGTGAGCCGATTTCGTCTAGCATTTTTAATACACTTTCATTCGCGCCGCCGTGCAACGGACCCGCAAGGGTTCCTACGCCAGCTGAAATGGAAGAGAATGGGTTTGCCAGACTAGAGGCGGTTACCATTGTTGAGAATGTTGAGGCGTTAATAGTGTGCTCTGCGTGGAGAATCAAGCACACATCAAAAAGTTTGACGAGATCGGGGTCAGCTTGTTCGCCAAAGCACATGTACATAAAGTTTTCTGCGTAGCCAAGGTCAGATGCCGGTGGAATTGGGTCGTAGCCACGAGAAATGCGCGTCCACATTGCTACCAAAGTGCTCATGCTTGAGATAATTTTTACCAAGGCATTTTGTGTATAAGCAGAATCTGGCTGACTTGCGCCTGCATCAGGATAGAAAGTCGCCATGGCTGCGATAGCTGTTTGCAACACATCCATCGGGTGGCCACTTGATGGCAGCGACCAAAGGAGCGCTCGAATATTACGCTTTACTTCGTATTTTTTGTGCAACAAATCTTTGAATTCATCCAGCTCTTTAGCGTTTGGAAGCTCACCGTTTTGAAGTAGTAGTGCGGTTTCTTCAAAAGAAGAATGATCACATAAGTCTTGAATTGAGTAGCCTCGATAAGCTAGAACGCCGTTTGGGCCATCAATAGATGAGATGGATGATTCGGTTGCCGGCACATTGGCCAGTCCTGGGATGTAGTCTATCATTTTTACTCCTTTTAAATAGAAAACGAAGATCCGCAGCCGCAGGTCGTTTTGGCATTTGGATTGCTCACAACGAAGCGCGCACCTTGCAAATCTTCTAAATAGTTGACAGTTGAGCCGACAAGATACTGGTAGCTCATTGGATCAATAACCAGCTGAACGCCTTGGTTGCTGACACCACTGTCACCCTCTTTGATATTCTCATCAAAGGTAAAGCCATAAGAGAATCCCGAGCAGCCACCGCCAGTAATGTACACACGCAGCTTTAAGCTTGAATTTTTTTCTTCTTTGATGAGCTGAGAGACGCGATTTGCGGCACTGTCGCTAAAAGTTATTTCAGCTTCATCAATAATTTCTATAGTGTTCATTTTATATTATGGTAATAAGCCAACTTGCAATAAGCCAGCGTTTTCTTCAATTCCAAACATTAAATTCATATTGTGAATCGCTTGTCCAGCTGCACCCTTTACCAAGTTGTCAATAACAGACATGATCACCAGCTTGTTGCTGTGCTTCACATACTGTATGCCTATTTGGCAATAGTTGGTCGATTTGACCGAGCGTGTTTCGGGGTAAACCCCTTCATCTAGTATTTTAACAAATTCTTCATTTGCATAGGCTTTTTCAAAATATGGCCTTACATCGACACTGGTGTCGAGCAAGTCCACATAGATGGTTGCTTCAATGCCACGAATCATCGGCAGTAAGTGCGGCACAAACGTCAGCCCAACTGGTTCGCCCGCCATTAACGACAGCTCTTGTTTTATTTCCGGCAGGTGGCGGTGGCCACTGACGCCGTAAGCCTTAAATGATTCGGTGACTTCGCAGAACAAAGTTGCCTGGCTTGCAGCGCGTCCAGCACCACTGGTGCCTGATTTACAATCGGCAATAATATTGGAGCAATCAATAAGGTTGTTTTCCAATAATGGCTTTAATGCCAATAAGACGGCGGTTGGATAACAGCCGGGGTTAGCAATCAGCCTTGCATCACTTATCGCCTCTCTTCGAACCTCAGGCAGACCATAAACAGCCTCCGCAAGAAGCCCTGGCTGAGTGTGTTCCATGCCGTACCAGTCAGACCAGTTCTCGGCATCATTGATGCGGAAATCGGCGCCGAGATCGACCACCTTAATGCCTTTGTCTATAAACACGCCGGCACCTTCCATGGCAACGCCGTGCGGCGTTGCAAAGAAAATAATGTCGCATTCGTTAAGAATATCATCCGTTGGTAGTGAAAAGACAAGGTCTGAGACGCCAATTAAACTTGGAAACACCTCGCCTACTTTTTTACCATTGAGCCCTCTCGAGCTAATGGCAATGACCTCGGCTTCTGGGTGAGAGTGGAGTAGTCGTATTAGCTCAACACCGGTATATCCAGAGCCACCGATAATGCCTGATTTAATCGTCATTAATGAGACTCCCCTAGCTTTTTCTCAAGGTAGTGGATGTTCATGCCACCTTTACAGAAGACCTCATCTTGCATGATTTTTCTTTGCAGTGGAATGTTGGTCTTAATGCCGTCAATCACCATCTCATCAAGCGCGCCTCTCATCTTTATAATAGCCTCGTCTCGAGAGTCAGCAAAAGTGATTAATTTGCCGATCATGGAGTCATAATGAGGCGGCACTCTGTAGCCGTTATAAATATGAGAATCAACCCTTACACCGAGTCCACCAGCAGTGTGATATTGGGTGATGGTGCCAGGTGATGGCATAAAGTTGTTAGGGTCTTCGGCATTAATACGACACTCTATTGAATGACCCTTAATTTGCACGTCTTTTTGTTCAATTGAAAGCTTATCGCCATCTGCAATCAGTATTTGTTCACGGACAATATCCACGCCAGTAATCATTTCAGTAACTGGGTGCTCAACCTGAATACGGGTATTCATTTCGATAAAATAAAATTCATCGTTTTCGAATAAAAACTCGAAAGTGCCAGCGCCGCGATAATTAATCACTTTACAAGCGTCGGCACAAACACTGCCAATTTTGTTTCGTAATTTTTCGGTAATACCTGGGGCGGGCGCCTCTTCAACAACTTTTTGATGACGACGCTGCATTGAGCAGTCTCTCTCGCCAAGGTGAACGGCGTTACCGTGCTGATCAGCAAGTATTTGTATTTCAATGTGTCTAGGAGTGGTTAGAAACTTCTCCATATAGACTTCACCGTTACCAAAAAAACTCAAAGCCTCGGTTTTTGTCAGTTCAATTGATCCAACCAGGTCTTCTTCGCGCTCAACAACACGCATGCCGCGGCCGCCGCCGCCGCCGGAAGCTTTAATGATAATTGGAAAGCCAATTTTATGAGCCAGACGAATGTTTTCTGCATCGTCTTTACCTAGGGCGCCGTCAGAGCCTGGTACACAAGGAACGCCAGACTTTTGCATCGCCTCAATAGCGGCAACTTTATCGCCCATTACGCGAATATTGTCGGGTCTTGGGCCGATGAATATAAAGCCAGTTTCTTCAACTTGCTCGGCAAAATCGGCACTTTCAGAAAGAAAGCCATAGCCCGGATGAATAGCGTCTGCATGCGTCACTTCAGCGGCGCTGAGAATGGCAGGAATATTCAAATAACTTTGAGCTGAAGGGTGTGGGCCGATACATACGGCCTCGTCAGCAAGACGAACGTGCTTCAGATCTTTATCGGCAGTGGAATAAACCGCAACCGTTTGGATTCCCAACTCTTTACAGGCGCGCAAAATCCGTAGTGCAATCTCGCCGCGATTGGCAATTAATACCTTCTTTATTGAATTCATTTGATTACAACAAGCGTTTGACCAAATTCGACGGCATCGCCATCATTAATTAAAATTTCAAGCACGGTGCCGGACTGGTCGGCTTCAATTTGATTCATAATTTTCATCGCCTCAATGATGCAAACAGTGTCTCCCTGGTTAACGTGTTGGCCCACGGTGACAAAAGCTTTTGCGCTTGGCGACGGCGAAGAATAGAACGTGCCCACCATTGGCGAAGAGATAGGGTGGCCATCAATAACTGGCTCTAATGTCTCGGCGCTTGCGCTTGGTGCCCCAGTTGGTGCAGTTACAGGTGCCGCCATCATTTGGGCTGGAGCCATCATCGCTGGTGCGTTGCCATAACGAGAAATTCGAACCGACTCTTCGCCCTCTTTAATTTCGATTTCTGCCATGCCAGATTGCTCTAGCAGTTCCATGAGTTTTTTTACTTTTCTTATATCCATTAGTCAGTTTTCCCCTTGTTTTTAAAGTTCAATATATTTAGTTTGAATTGATGTGTTTAATTGCCGCACTCAGCGCAAACTCATAGCCTTGTGCGCCCAGGCCCGAAATGACGCCAACAGCAACATCTGAAAAATAGGATTTTTTGCGGAAATCCTCTCTCTTGTAAACGTTAGACAGGTGGACTTCACAAAAAGGTATGTCTACTGCCAACAGTGCATCTCTCAATGCAATTGAGGTGTGTGTGAAGGCGGCAGGATTGATAACGATGTAGCGAGTTTGATCTTTGTGTGCCTGATGGATTCTTTCAATGAGGCCAGCTTCGGCGTTGTCCTGGTGGTGATCGAAGCTCAGGCCGGCATCTGCGCATTGTTTTGCGAGTCTTCCGACGATATCGTTCAACGTATCAGCACCGTAATGACCGGGCTCTCTTACGCCTAATAAATTTAGGTTTGGACCGTTAAGTAAGAGGACGTCAGACATGAATCTACTCTACATCAAATAAAATGTATTTTAACATCTATTTAGCTAAAGTTAGCGTGCTTTTCCAGAATTTTAAGAGCAAATAGCCTCTAAATTTATATAATGTTAAGACGTTTTAGGAAGTTTTTTGCGCTGATTTCACCAATGATTCTTTGTGACCTGACTTCTTTGCCGTTTTTAAAGAAGAGAATGGCTGGTGGTCCAGCAATATCAAACCTTGCAAGCAAGGATTTATTGGACTCGGTATTATCCGTGACGTCTGCCGTTAAGGCAAGGGCATTGTCTAAATTTTTAATGACCTCGCGATCGGAAAAAACCTTTCTTTCAAGCGTTTTGCATGAAACACACCAGTCTGCATAAAACTTAAGCACAATGAGATTATTGCTATTTTTGGTGTTGGCAATAAGGCGATCTAATTGCTCTTCGGATTGTAACAACTCAAACTCAACGCTTTGTACGGTTTGGTTGCTGGCATTATAGTCCCAATCTGCAAGAGGTTGGTACATGTCACCACCCCCTCGAGCAACAAGCAGCCATAGCAGGATACCGTAACCCAGGGCAATTAAGTTTATCGCCTTGAAGATGCGTCGCCACGAGCTGCTTTGCCTATCTAGCGGTGTGATTGCACCCAACGCGATTGGCGCGATTGTTAACAAGCTCGCCCAAAGCGCTAGTGAGGTAAATGGCGAAATGATGCGATCAAGCAGGTAAAGTGCAACAGCCAACATGAGCACACCAAACACATGCTTAACGGTTTCCATCCAAAGTCCGGATTTAGGCAGAGCATTGATGCCCCAACCGCAAATAATAATGAGAGGCACGCCCATGCCTAGCCCCATCGCAAATAAGCCGATTGCACCTTTCGTGGCGCTGCCATCAGCAATGACGTAGCTTAGTGCGGTAGCGAGGAATGGCGTTACGCAGGGGCCAATGATGAGAGCAGATAGAAAGCCCATAATGGCGACACCAATAAAGCTACCACCGTTTTGTTTGTTACTGATTTGGGTGATTTTACTTTGCAGTTTTTTAGGAAGCTGAATGTCATAATAGCCAAACATTGAAAAAGCTAAAAAGACAAAGATAAGCCCAAAGAGCACAAGAACCCACGGCGTTTGCAGAATTGCTTGAATGTTAACGCCAGCACCAAAATACCCTGCAGTGGCGCCGATCAGTCCATAAGCAATCGACATCGATAACACAAAAACCAACGACATTAAAACAGCCTTAAGCGTGCTAGGCGAGTCTTTTTGGCCAACAATGATGCCCGAAAGAATTGGCACCATTGGATAAATACACGGCGTATACGATAGCGCAAGTCCGGCAAGAAAAGCGCCGATAAACAAGGCCAAACCACCTTTTTGAAACAATTCTTGAGCCGTTAGCTCTTCGTTGTTCATCTGCTCAAAGGCTGCAGGCAAGGTGTTTGCCTCTTCTTCGCCACTTGTTGGATCGTTGGCTGCATTGTTTGCTTCGCTGCCTGGTAAGCTAATACTGTAATTCGCCTGTTGTGGTGGGTAGCAAACCCCGCCTTTCCAGCAGCCTTGGTACCCTATGTTCAGTGTTACTTTGCCGCTGCTGATGTCTGTAAGCGAAAGCAAAACTTCAACTGATCGATCGTAGATGCTAACTTGACCAAAGAATTCGTCGTTTTTTAAGGTTGCATTGGGATAGGCGATGTTGGCAATGCTGGCACCCTCGGCACTAATCGACATTTTGTCTTTGTAAAGATAGTAATCTTTGTGGACCAACCATCTAACGGTAAGTGTCTGCGCGTCAATTGCAATAACGTCTAGGTTAAAGGCCTCATCGGCAGGCAAAGGGCCGCCTGCTTGGAGCATGGTGGCTTGTGCAGACGGCTCAGAAGCGGCGCTAGAGTTAAGCACGGGGGTTTCGGGTACAATTTTCGCAGGGGCAGAAAGGGTAATGTTCTTTGTAATCGGCGGGTAACAAATACCGAGATCAGCACAGCCATCAAACACAACAGTAAGCGCTAAGTCAGATGTGTTTTCGCTAGATATTGGCAGCACAACACTTTGTTCGCCACGATAGATATTGATATTGCCCAAGAAGGCATCAATCGTAGGAATGGCCTGTGGAAATACGGCGGTGCCAAGCTGGCTTGATACTGCAGTAGAAACCTCAATACTTTCTTTGACGACAAAATATCCAGAATCAATTGACCAAGTTAGTTCAACATTGTCCTCAACGATTTGGGCGTTGAGCTGGAAAGCCTCACTTGCGGGCAATAAAGAGGCGCTGGCCGATGAAAAGGGCCCTAAAAGCAGCAGTAATAAAAACGACAGAAGACGTTTCATGTGAGTTCCTTAATCATGAATCGAATAATTATATCAACTGCCCCAGTCATTTAATGAAGATTTAATGAAGATTTAAGGCTCATAACGCGCCGTTGTAACTGGTACGGGATTATAATTCTCCCGCCTCTTCAAGCACACCTCTAGCAATTCTAAAACACTCAACACCTTGTGGCACACCGCAATAAATGGCAATAGCATGAATAATAGCTCGCAATTCTTCCTTGGTTACGCCGTTTGTCAGTGCCCCTTTGCAATGTAATTCCCACTCATGCATTTTTCCAAGTGCAGCAATCATTGTAAGATTCATCATTGATCGTGTTTTTTCGTCAATAGTGACGTCACCCCAACCAAAACCCCAGCACCACTCGGTCATTTGCTCTTGAAAAGGCCGATTGAAATCATCGGCGGCCGCCAAGTTTTTATTGACATAGTCTTTACCGAGTGTTGCTCTGCGCTTTTCCAGTCCTAATTCAAATAGTTTTTTGTCCATTTACTTTCCTCAGTGGTTTTGGTTAAATTATCGCACAACAAAAGGGTTTGCCATTGGCTCTGTTGCGGTGTTTATCCACGTTGTTTTGGTACGCGTATATTCGTGTATAGCATCAATGCCGGCCTCACGACTGCCGCCACTATTTTTAAAACCACCAAACGGTGCAATGGGTGAAATGACTCGGTAGGTGTTCACCCAGACAATTCCAGATCGAATTTTTTTGGATACGCGGTGCGCACGTGCCAAGTTTTGTGTGAAGATGCCAGCGCCCAATCCGAACTCTGAATCGTTAGCCATGACAATGGCCTCCTCTTCGGTTTCAAACGGAATAACACTAATCACAGGTGCGAAAAACTCGGTGCGGGTGCACTCAATGGATTGGTCTGGGCAGTCAAGTAATGTTGGCTCAAAGTAGTTACCTTGTTGCATGTGTTCGGGTTTTTTTCCGCCGAAAATCAGTTTGGCACCTTGTTTAACGGATTTAGTAATTACATTGTATGCACGATCAACTTGATGTGTTGTAGCTAGTGGCCCAACCTGTGTTGAGATGTCTAAGGGGTCACCGATGACTATCGTTTTTGCACGCTCAGAAATCAGAGAAACCACTTCAGCATGAATGGCTTTCTGTATAAAGACGCGAGAGCCAGCAACACAACTTTGACCCGAAGCGCCGAAATTACCGGCAATAATGCCATTGACGGCGCTCTCGACATCACAATCATCAAAGATAAGCATAGGCGATTTACCACCAAGTTCAAGGCTTACATGAGCAAAATTCTCAGCAGTATTACGGACAATATGCTTGGCCACGTCACAACCGCCAGTAAAGGCAACTTTAGCAACCATAGGGTGGGAGGTGATAACACGCCCACAGGGCTCGCCAAAACCGGTAATGATATTAACAACGCCCGGTGGAAAGCCGGCCTTGTCTACGAGTTCGGCAAACTTAAACAGCGCAGCAGGCGCTTGTTCGGAAGCCTTAATAACCACTGTATTACCAGCCGCCAACGCCGGCGCAATCTTTGTTGCTGATAAAAATAATTGTGCATTCCAAGGTACAATTGCAACAACAACCCCAATGGGCTCTCTTGTAGTAAAAACACACATGTCAGGCTTGTCTATTGGCAACACCTCGCCTTGAATCTTGTCTGCAAGACCCGCATAATAGTAATAATAATCAGCAACATAGCGTGATTGGTTTTTGGTCTCAATCGCCAATTTTCCAGAGTCTCTTGTTTCCAATTCACCTAATGCGGTCGCATTTTGGGCGATTAAATCACCCAGCTTATGCAATAATTTGCCACGCTCAGTTGCGCTGTAATCGGCCCAAGGTCCGCTAAAGAGAGCTTCATGGGCAGACTCAATAGCGTAGTTTGATTCCTGTTCAGTCGCTGCTGGAAAAGTTGCCCAAGGCTTGCCATTTGCGGGGTTTGTGCTTTCAAAATACTCAGAGCCATTTGAAAATTCACCGTTGATATAATGTTTAAAGTGTTGCATGTTTTCTCTCAATAATCGCCTAGTTAAATTCAGGCATAACTTTTTCAATAAAGAGCTTCAATGAGCGTTTTTTCTTAGCAAAGCTCATTGAGCTATCAATCCAATAACTGTACTCATCATAACCGAGAGCTTCGCAAACTTTAATGCGACGTACAACTTCTTCCGGTGTTCCGATAATACTATTTTTGCGCATATTCTTAGGTGAGTACATCTCAATTTTTGCCATTTCTTGTTCACTTAACGGATCTATTAGCCCCTGGTCAATCGTTCGTTCGTTCTTAAACCAAGCGCCGAAATAACAATAAAAGCGAGAAATGTCTTTAGCCCCTTGTACGATTTGTTCTTCGCTTTCGCCGACAAAAGTATGGCGAAGCAGCATGATTTTAGGTCTTGGTTTGTCACTATAGGTTTCGCAAGCCTGATTGAAGCGCCCTATCAATGAGGCTACCTCTTCGTCACCGAGCCATAGCGGTGTCACTTGAACATTGCAATCGTTTTCAAGAGCAAAGTCGTGAGAGCTTTGATCTCTTGCGGCAATCCAAATTGGCGGGCCTTTGTCTTGAAAGGGTTTGGGTGAGCTGGTTGTTTTTGGGAAGGACCACTTGTCGCCATCGTGCGTGTAATTTCCTTGCCACAATTTTTGCACTGCTGGCACGATTTCGCGCAGAGCGCCGCTGGCGCCATAAGCATCAATACCGCAACCAACACGATCGTACTCAAATGAATAAGCACCCCTGGCAATGCCAAGTTGCAAACGACCTTGGGTAATGAGATCAGCCATAGCGGCCTCACCCGCAAGTTTAATCGGATGCCAAAAAGGCGCAACAATTGTCGCTGTGCCAAGCTTTATGTTTTTTGTGCGGTGCGATAGGTCGACCAAATTGGTAAATGGATTGGGGGCAATGGTAAAGTTCATGCCATGATGCTCTCCTGTCCAGATTGTGGTAAAGCCGCCTTTTTCGGCAATCAAGCACAGCTCAATATATTCATCGTAGAGTTGTTTTTGGCATTGATTTTTGTCAATGCGTTCCATGTGCGCAAAAAAAGAAAAATCCATGTTTATTTCCTATAATTAATCAGCGGGCTTGGTAATGGTTTCAACTTTACCGTCTGTTTCTTTGCCGACATAAATACCAAAGGCGTTAAGCGCTCTTTCGGCAATGTAGCGCCTTAACATTGTTCGATTCCATTCGTCGCGAATGCGTGCAAACGGCACTTCATCAAAGGCATAGAACTTTCCATCTGACGTCTTTGTTGTATTTTCAACTTGCGCACGATAGTAGATCAAGCTGCTTTTATCATCATCGGACTCGAACACTGAAAATAAATAATGTTCGGATGCGTCAATACCAGCTGAGTGCAGTTTGCCGAGCAGGCTATCGCCGTCATCAAGTGAGCCAAGGCTGTTGGCCGTAGGAAAATCTAAACAGCCATCGGATTTTTCGTTGAGGAAGATTTGATTTTGACACTCAATGAGCGCACCAACCAATACTTTGGTGCTGTCATCTTCCATTGCACGAAGCATTTTCTGTTCAAGGGCGAGGTTGACGTAGTTGCCTCGTAAAAATACCAGTGGTGTGCTGATTGTGCTGTCAAACTCAATAACCTGGCCCAAAAGAATGTAGTGATCGCCAGCATCAACACAGTTGTTTTTAACACAATCGAACCAGGCCACGGTGTCGGTTATGATTGGGCAGCCTGTTGTTTTTGATGTCCAGTTCACATCGGCAAACCTGTCGTCGACAGGGCTGGCAAAAGTGGTTGATATTTGCTGCTGTTTTTCTGACAAAATGTTGACGGCAAAATGTGCATTTTCTGTAAATGCTTCAAGATTAATCGACACCTTGTCAATGCAAATAAGAATCAGCTTGGGGTCAAGTGAAACCGAGCTAAACGAATTGGCGGTAAAGCCAATAGGTAGGCCGCCCTTGTCAATGGTGGTGACTACGGTGACGCCTGTCGGAAAAGCGCCTAGGGCGTGTCGAAATTTTCTGGCTTCTTCACTAATCATGTTTTTTCAATGCCTTGGTTAGAAAGGTGTCAATGAAGATGTTGACTTTTATTGGAGCAATATAGGCCATCATATGCGCCTCACCAGCAATCGAGAAAAATTCACCATTGGGTGTTAATTCCGCCATTTGCTTTGACATAGCTGCTGTTGAATTTGGATCGTCATCACCCGTTAAGTATAAAACAGGGGTGGTTAAGAGCGAGAGTTTATTAACGAACGCTTTGTCGGAAAGCGCAAACAAACGATAAGCACAGCCATAGCTGTGAGGTGAAACATCCGCCAGCCATTGTTTAATTTTTGCTATTTTTAGTAATTCTTCAGCGCTATCTTTACCCTCAAACCAGCGCTTTAGGGTTTGGGCGGTACTGCTAATTTGCCCAGACTCAATGACTTGCTCGGCTCTTTGTAAGACGCGGTTTTGTTCCGCTTGAGTGCGATTAAAAACAATATTAATGGGTATTAGACTTTGCACTTTGTCGGGATATTTCAGCGCAAAGGCAACACTTAGCAATGCGCCCATCGAGTGACCCACTAAGGAAAAAGACGCCACACCAACATGTTCAACAAGGTGATTAAGCTGTTCTACGTAGCCATCTAATGTGGGATTGTCATCTGGCATAGGGCTCTCGCCATGACCTAGAAAATCGTAAGCGATAACTTGATAAGAGTTGCTGAAGTATTCTAACTGCGATTGCCACACATCGGCATTCATGCCAACACCGTGGATAAATACAAGTGTCGGTGAAGATGCGCCAGATACGGTGTACGCCGTGCCATCGGCAGCAAATTTTCGAGAGGGTGGAGTTAGGCCGGTGCTCAAGTCAATCATTGTAATCCTTACAACGCATTTAAAGTCATTAATGGCACACACCGTTTTCACTCACTGCCTGCCGACTTGAGGGTAATAAATATAACGCATCGCTCTGCGCCTGTCAAGCAGCCGTGAAAGTGATTATAAAACATACTATAATTTTGATTTATTTAATATAATTGGTATTTAATTTGGCAATATTGCAATAAATTAGTATAATAGTTCGTAAATAACCACTTAAAAGTATTTAATTAAACATGCAACTAGACAATATAGACAAACAAATTCTTGAGGCGCTACAAGACGATGGCCGCCTTACAAATCGTGACTTAGCGGTCATGATCAATTTGTCGCCACCAACAACTTTGGAGCGAGTTAAAAAACTGGAAAGTAAAGGCTTTATTAAAAAGTTTGTTGCCATTGTGGATCCTGCTAAGGTGAATGCTAACTGTTTCATTTATGTTGAGGTGACGCTTGCACGACATGGTAAAGAAGCACTGTTGCGCTTTACCGAAGACATCACTCGCCTAGACGAGGTTCTTGAGTGTCACCGCATCACTGGCGGTGCAGACTTTTTGTTGAAAGTTGTTACACAAAATATCAGCGGTTATGAGGAGTTTCTTATTCATAAGCTAACAGACCTCAAAGATATCCACCATTTAAAAACCCTGGTGGTTTTATCTACTTTGAAACATGAAACTAAAATCCCTGTCAACAATAGCTAAAAACAATGAACAATAATAACGAAAAAGCGCAATGGAAACGCTCTGGCGCGGAGATGGTGAAAAATAGACAAGAACACATCGAGCGTACGCGCAAATGGCGGTTTGACACCATTGCCACTCACGGCCTTTATGGCTTAGAGCAAGCGCTCAGCTCGAATAATGGCTCGATTATGGAGCCTGTCTACATGAGTCCTGCGCAAGCATTTCAGGATTACGACCACATGCAAGTGGCAATGGCTTATGAAATGCCTTCATGGGCTTATACGAGAATTGCCAACCCTTCCACGTCGTTTTTTGAGGATACGGTTGCCCTTCTAGAGGCTTATGGTACGGGCCTAGACACGTTTTGCGTTGCCTGCGGCAGTGGCATGGCGGCTATTCGAACAGCGATCGAGCCATTCTTAATTGACGACAAGTCGCTACCAAAGCCTAATTTTGTCAGCACGGCCTGTGTTTATGGCGGCACATTCCAGCAGTTTTCGATCCGCCAAATGCAAGAAAAAGGTATCGAAGTGCGTTGGGTTAAAAACGCCTCAGATTTGGATGAGTGGGCTGCAAAAATTGACGCCGGTACACGTTTTCTATTTGGTGAAATGCCGTCTAATCCGGCGGTTGCTTTGTTCGATATCGAAAAAGTAGCCGAGCTGGCACATCAAAATGACGTTCCGTTGATTGTTGATGCAACCTGTGCATCGCCTGCGCTGACACGTCCACTGGCCTTCGGTGCGGATATTGTTGTGCAGTCGGCCTCTAAGGTGATGGCGGCCAACGGCACGTCAATTGTCGGCACGGTAACAGCCAAAATGAACATTCCAAGCCGTGTTGGTTGTGATCAAATGCGTGAGAATTTTGGTGCTTATGTGAAGCTGCTTCCATACAGAGACAATGGTCCTGCACTGAGCCCAATGAGTGCAATACTAGCATTAAACGATCTTCGCTCTCTGCGTTCTCGAGTGGCACAAATGAGCCGCTCTAGTCAGAAAATTGCAGAGTTCTTGGAATCGCATACGAAAATAAAAAATGTTAACTATCCAGGACTTGTCAGCCATCCTCAGGCCGATCTAGCCAATAAATACCTAACGCTGGTTGACAGTGAGCACGATACAGGCCAGACAGAAAATTGTTACGGCTATATGATGAGCTTCGAGGTTTGCGAGTTGGACGTCTCTGAGCCAGAGAACACACGCACTTTTTACGACAAATTAAATATGATTTGGCGCGCTACAGATTTGGGCCGTGTGAAAACGGTTGCCACCATTCCTGCTATTTCTACCCATCAACAACAGGGTGATGAGGGCAGAGATTTGGCAGCCATTAAGCCAAACCATGTTCGTTTATCAATTGGTATTGAGCACACAGATGACATCATTGATGATTTAGCGCAAGCATTAGATGCGATTGCTTCAAATCAAGAGACCTCGCGTATTGAGGACGAAAGAGAAGCGGCCGTTTGTTGCTAAAATAACATCACCAACAAAAGGTTAATGACATGCCAATGCTTTGTTATTTTCTGAATAACCATGTCGGGCATGGTCGTTATACAATCACAAAGAGGAGTCACGTTATATGAGTCAAGAGATCTATATTGTTTCCGGCAGCCGCACCCCAATGGGCGGCCTAGATGGCTGTCTAAGCAGCCAAAAAGCAGCACAATTGGGCGCAGTTGCTATTACTGGAGCGCTTAAGCGTGGCGGCGTCACAGCCGAGCAAATTGATGAAGTGTACATGGGCTGTGTATTGGCCGCAGGTCAAGGTCAGGCGCCAGCCCGTCAGGCTGCTATAGCGGCGGGTTTGCCGAAAAACGTACCTTGTACCACAGTTAATAAAATGTGCGGATCGGGCATGCAAACCACTATTTTGGGTTTCAATGCCATTAAAGCTGGTTCTGCTAATGTGGTGTTGTGCGGTGGCATGGAAAGCATGAGCAATGCTCCCTACTTATTGCCCAAGGTGCGCCAAGGCTTGGGCATGGGGCACGGGCAAATGTTAGATCACATGTTTTTTGACGGCTTAGAGGATGCCTACGAAGGCGGCTTGATGGGTGCTTTTGCCCAAACCACAGCAGATGAGTACGGCCTCAGCCGTGAAGCTATGGATGAATTTGCTATTGACTCTTTATCTAAGGCTAGTGCCGCCATTAACAATGGCGATATTGAGAGTGAAATAGAGCCTGTCGTTATCACTAACCGTAAAGACTCGGTGACAATCGCAGTTGATGAGCAACCTGGCCAGGCGAGGCTCGACAAAATACCTCGGTTGCGTCCCGCGTTCAAAAAAGACGGTACGATAACTGCTGCTAATGCCAGCTCCATTTCTGATGGTGCTTCGGCCCTAGTGCTTGCTGGTGGAGACGCGGTTGCAAGCGCTGGATGGCGGCCGATGGCGCGCGTTCTTGGCGTGTACAGCTTTGCTAGAGCGCCGGCTGAATTTACGATAGCGCCGATTGGCGCTGTGCAGGGTTTATTAAAAAAAATGAACTGGACAGTGTCGGACGTGGATCTGTTTGAAATAAACGAAGCTTTTGCCATGGTAACCATGTTGGCTATCCAGGAGCTTAATTTAGATGCGAACAAAGTCAATGTGTATGGCGGCGCTTGCGCTCAGGGCCACCCAATAGGCTCTACGGGCTCCCGTATTATTCTAACACTGATAACAGCCCTTAAAAACAAAGGCCTAAAACGCGGCATAGCAAGTTTGTGTATTGGCGGTGGAGAAGCCACAGCCGTTGCTGTGGAATTGGTGTAACAACAATATTAATATGAATTTTGATTTAAACGAAAACCAGCGCGCCTATGTCGATTTAGCGCAGCAATTTGCCACCTACGAACTCGCACCCAATGCGGCTCAATGGGATGCAGAGGCAATCTTTCCTTTGCAGGTCCTTAAAAAAGCCGGAGAGTTGGGTTTTTGTGGGCTTTATTCCGATCCGGACATTGGTGGACTGGGGCTTTCTCGCTTAGATTCATCGTTGATTTTTGAACAACTGGCGATGGGCTGTACCACTACCACCGCTATGTTGACTATTCACAACATGGCTGCTTGGATGATTTCTAATTACGGCAATACAGAAACACGCGAAACCTACGGTTCAAAGCTAACTAGCGGTGAATTATTGGCCTCTTATTGTTTAACAGAGCCTAACGCCGGCTCTGATGCAGCCTCTCTAACCACCAAAGCGCTGCATAATGGTGACCACTACCTTATCACAGGCAATAAGGCGTTTATTTCTGGCGCTGGTGAAACCAGCGTATTGGTGGTAATGGCTCGTACAGGCGAGCCAGGACCTAAAGGTATATCGGCATTTGTTGTCAATGCCGAAAGCGATGGTATTAGTTATGGCCGTAAGGAAGACAAAATGGGCTGGAACGCCCAGCCAACAAGGACAGTTAACTTTGATCAAGTACGGGTGCCAGCTCAAAATCTTTTGGGTCAAGAGGGCGAAGGCTTTGCCATTGCCATGAAGGGTCTCGACGGCGGTCGTATTAATATTGCCACTGTGGGCCTGGGTACGGCCCAACAAGCCTTGAACAAGGCCTTGGTATACGTAAATGAGCGAGAGCAGTTTGGTAAGCCTATTGCAGTGTTTCAGGGTTTGCAATTTAAACTGGCAGATATGAATACGGAGTTAGTTGCAGCACGACAACTTGTGCGTTTGGCCGCATTTAAATTGGACGCTAAGGACCCAGACGCCAGTACATATTGTGCGATGGCCAAACGTTTTGCTACAGATATTGGCTATCAAGTGTGTGATGAAGCTCTGCAGTGCTTTGGCGGTTACGGCTATCTTAAGGAGTTTCCTATGGAGCGTTATCTGCGCGACTCACGTGTTCATCGCATTCTAGAGGGCACCAACGAAATTATGCGGTTAATTATCGCTCGACGTATTTTGTTGACCGATTGCCAGGCTATTTTGTAGAGTAGCCTCGATCAATCAAACAGTCATGAGCTAGGAAAAAACAATGAGCAATGCTATTCAAGTAGATATCCAAG